>Ga0316204_10000732_pt1 | contig 107511 bp, 80 predicted proteins | sample 6monrhotite_MG_2_FD_205661 | JGI IMG/M metagenome (GOLD analysis project Ga0316204, IMG submission 205661) | Microbial mat bacterial communities from mineral coupon in-situ incubated in ocean water Damariscotta River, Maine, United States -... | ecosystem: Environmental > Aquatic > Marine >...
TAGAGACCCGCCTCTTCCGCAGCTTAAATGCGAAAGGTTGATCCTGCCAGAGTTGGACACAGTAATCAACCGATCCAGCCGGCAGTTTTGGTTCCAGTGTCTGCCTCAGCGTTGTCACTATTTCTTCCTGAATACCAGTTTTATTGGCACGCCATCAAACTCGAAGTGCTCCCTCATTCGGTTCTCCAAAAACCGCTCATAGGGCTCCTTGATATACTGCGGTAGGTTGCAGAAAAATGCAAAGGTAGGCGACTTGGTAGGCAGTTGAGTGATGTATTTAATTTTGATATACTTACCCTTGAGTGCTGGCGGTGGATATCGCTCAATCTCAGCCAACATCGCATCATTGAGCTGAGAGGTAGGTACCTTCCTCGCTCTATTATCATATACCTGTACAGCCAATTCTATGGCCTGGAAGATGCGCTGCTTTTCAGTCACTGAAGTATATACTTTCGGAATCCAGGTCATCTGACCCAATTTCTCGTCCAGCTCCTTAGTAAACTTCTTCATGGTGTTGGAGTCTTTCTCAATGAGGTCCCACTTATTCACCATGATTAAGACACCTTTTTTGTATTTAGTGGCCAGGCCGATGATGTTCAGGTCTTGTGCCTCTAGTCCACGCGTAGCATCTACCATCACCACACATACATCAGAGTCTTGTAGGGCCTGCAGGGCACGCATCACCGAGTAAAACTCAATGTCTTCATGCACCTTCGACTTTTTGCGAAGTCCAGCTGTATCGGTGAGTATAAAGTCTTTGCCAAAGAGAGTATAGTGCGTGTTGATTGAGTCACGGGTTGTACCGGCTATATCAGTTACAATTGTACGTTCCTTGCCCAAAAGTGCATTCAAAAAGGAAGACTTACCAGCATTGGGTCGGCCCAGAATAGAGATCCGGGGAATGCCTTCTTCACCATCATCATCTCCCACATCTGGAAAGTGTTTTACAACTTCATCCAATAACTCACCGGTTCCGGTACCATTAGACGAACTGATTGCAAAAACTTCTCCCAGCCCCAACTCATAAAACTCATTGGCCTGGTGCATGCGCTCAGTATTGTCTGCCTTATTGGCCACTACTATAACGGGCTTCTTCAGTCCGCGTACAATGCGGGCAAAATCATTATCCAGCCCTACCAGCCCATCCCCACAGTCAACCATAAAAAGTATGACCGATGCTTCTTCCATGGCCTCTTCTACCTGACCGCGAATAGCACCCTCAAAAACGTCATTACTGCCGGTTACATATCCACCAGTGTCGATCACCGTAAAGTGATTGCCCGTCCATTCACCATATCCATAATGACGGTCGCGGGTCACCCCACTCTCATTGTCCATAATGGCCTGCCTTCTTTCAACCAGTCGGTTAAAAAAGGTCGACTTCCCTACATTTGGCCTCCCTACAATTGCTATAATATTTGCCATTTCGATTTTCGATTTTTTTGAGGTACGATTTGCTCAATTCGTAATTCTAAAATCGTAACTCTTAACTCCCTAGCTCGTATATCCGAACCTTTTCAACTTCGCTTCCTTCTTCCGCCAGTCCTGCTCCACTTTCACAAAGGTCTCCAGAAAAACCTGCTTCCCAAAAAAGGTCTCCAAATCTTGCCTGGCTGCTATGCCCACCTTTTTGATCGACTCGCCCTTGTGCCCGATGATGATGCCCTTTTGGCTCTTCCGCTCTACATAAATATCCGCTGAAATCCGGATGATCTTCTCATCTTCCCTGAAAGCAGTAGTCACCACCTCACAGCTGTAAGGCACCTCCTTTTTATAATTCATAAAGATCTTCTCCCTGATCACCTCATCCACGAAAAAGCGCTCAGGCTTATCGGTGAGAGTGTCCTTGGGAAAATACGGTGGATGCTCCGGCAATCGCTTGATGATTTTCTCAAAAAGCTGGTCGATATTCACCTTTTCCAGTGCCGACACCATCACCACCTCTTCAAAGTCGATGATCTCCTGCCAATAAGCTACTTTGTCTTCAGCCTGTGAGCCTTTTGCCTGATCAATCTTATTCATGACCAGCACCACAGGCACCTTCACCGTCTTCAAAAAGTCAATCTGCTTTTCGTGATCGTACTTTTCGTACAAGTCCGTGACAAACAGAATCACATCGGCATCTTCAAAAGAACTGCTCACAAAACTCATCATAGTCTGATGCAGTTCATACTCCGGCTTTATGATGCCTGGCGTATCCGAATACACAATCTGGAAATCATCTCCACTGAGTATCCCCATGATGCGGTGTCGGGTAGTTTGTGCCTTTGATGTGATGATCGATAGTCTTTCACCGACCATCGCATTCATCAAAGTAGACTTCCCCACGTTCGGTTTCCCGATAATGCTCACAAAACCAGCATGATGCGCCTTCTGGGCCATTCCTTTTAAAATTAAGTCGCAAAGGTACTTGTTTACAATGGATTTGTCACCTACATTTGTATCCACTTCGGGGTAAGACCGAAAGATATATCGCGGGATGGAGCAGTTGGTAGCTCGTCGGGCTCATAACCCGAAGGTCGTAGGTTCGAGTCCTTCTCCCGCTACAATAGCCCTGGCAACTTTGCTGGGGCTTTTTTTATGCGATTGATCGAGTCAGCGAAAATTGACTCTATTCAAAGGAACATAAATGGGATGAGGCAACCCCAAAAGTAATTTGTCAGCACTATGAGAACTCCAATGATCACCCCCGAGGGGATGGAAAAACTAAAGGACGAACTGGATCACCTCTGGCGGGTAGAGCGTCCTGAGATCACCAAAAAAGTGTCGTGGGCGGCCAGTTTGGGGGATCGCTCTGAAAATGCCGATTACCACTACAATAAAAGGCGCCTTCGCCAGATTGACGGGCGCATTCATTATATCCGCAAACGCATTGATGACCTTGAAGTATTCCACTACCACCCACATCAGGAAGGGAAAGTAATGTTTGGTGCCTATGTAGAGGTTGAAAACTTAGATAGAGGCTTAAAAAAACGACTGCGAATAGTCGGATATGAAGAGATTGTTGGTGCTAAAGATGTCATCTCAGTTGATTCTCCTGTAGCACAGGCACTGCTCAAAAAACAAGTCGGTGATGAGGTTTTGGTAAAAACCCAAGCGGCCACCATGACCTGGAAAATCCATAAAATAGAGTATCAGAAGTAGCTACTTGGTTATAGCGAACGCAACGCTTGCGCTGAGTCCTTCGGCAGAGGCTTCAGCCTAAGCGCAGTGAAGCAATCCCCCTGTTGTTTTGAGAATTCAATAGGAGATTGCCGCGCAATGCTCGCAATGACGATATACAACTAAGGCAGTAACTCTTCTACCCTTTGAGTTTATTCGAAAGCAAAGGGCATTTGGCCAAACGCTCAAGGAAGTGCGCTACAGGCACCAGACTGGCTTGTTCCTGGGGCGCGGGGCCAGATACATAATTGAGCATTTACCATAACCGCTAAGAGGGTTAGGTCACATGTAAATTATTGTTAATTCATTACACAAATACAAATAATAATAACTAAATTAATAATGTTGGAAAAAATTCGACCTGATCCATATAAAACAGGGAGTTCAGAACATCTTTTATGCTGGGAAGGGATTAGTCCACATTCTTGCACCTAAACAGGCGTGTCGTTCTAAGGCCTTACGAAGGCAGATGATCTTGACAAAAGTTTCGGTTTTGCTCTAGAAGCCACCTTAACCTGGTATTTGAATTGAATACCAATTTAAATTATGCCATAATATGATTAAAAAACGTCAAGCGAACTCTCGAGTCCTACTATCATGGCTCGCATGCCTGATTCTCATTGTTCTCGGTTGCCGGACCGATGATCAACCCGAATTGGCCTTGATTCCCCTGGAAAAACGAATGATTGTCAAGGCACAGGATATTCCTGATATCACCATGACGCTCATGGAAAAACTAGGCCTTCCTCAAGGTATCCAACAGTTTTCATTACATGGCCAATCTGATTCCGAAAGTGCTTTGGCTATTAATTGGGACAAGATCATGCAACTAGTGGATTCAACCGGGCGTGAAACATATACATTCGGTATTTCAGATAACGACAACGACATTTCCACATTTTATAATTTGATTCTGAAATTCAACGAAGACGGCCAGGCCCATAAGCCATTTCTTCTTAAATATACTATGGACCCTGAGTTCGTCACTGAATTCAGGCGTACACGATCCATGGAAAACTTTCGGGGTAAGATTAAGAAAATCTTTCTTGATGGCATTGGGTCATCTCCTAATACAAATAATACCGCCTTTTTGGATAACTCTGGTGGTGTTTTACTTGGTAGTGAATGCCCTGATGACACAGAGGTTGGTGACGACCCTTCACCTGGAGGTGGAGGTAATCAGGATACAGGGCCAGACCCTGGGTCAGGGTCAAGCTACGAATGTACAACTTACATTGTCACAACCACTTGGTATTCTCAAGCGTGTACATCTGATGGGTGTGAAGCACCAGTGGTTGTTGGGATTGAAGAATCTGTTGTAACAGAATGTGGATGGACCACTGTGAACTCTTCTTCAGATTCCAGTGGTGACTGCGTTCCAACTGATGAGGAAATACCTATTTTAATTCCAGAGGATGAGCGATGCGATGATGATCCTTTAGCCTATATGGCAATAACTGATTATAATTCCGGCAGGAATGCCAATCGATTTGGTTGTGTTCGTACCGGACAAACGACTTGCGATGGCAAAAAGGGGCATTACGGCATTGATTTGGTTGCCGATATAAATGACAATGTTCACGCCATGTATGGCGGTACTGTTTTAACATCTGGAACGCAGATGGATGGCCCACTCATTGTTGGTTGGGGCCATTATATAATTATAGAAAGCACCATCAATGGAGCAACACATTATTTTCTCTACGCACATTTGGATTCACAGCCAACAACAACAGGCACGGTTAGTGCAGGTGATATTATAGGCGCTAGTGGAGATTCTGGTAACGCTGGCGGTGAACCTCATTTACATGTTGAGGTACGCAAGCCAGGTGCTGATGATTCATTCAATACCAGTACCAAGTTGGACCCGGAAGATTTTCTGGGTGCCACCTTTGACGAACATGGAAATACTAATTGGGACGTAACTTGCGACTAACATGAAAACTTTAATCTTTATTACCTACTGTCTGTTCCTAGCATTCCAAACATCGGCACAAGAATTGAAACAAGTGAACCAGGAACTGAATTTGGACTATAAAACGTTCCAAGACATTTCACTGTCCCCAGAGCTAAAGCTGAAAGACCTAAGCGTCATGGACAAGGACTTTACAATGCTCTCCACACTTGGAACACCCAAGGATGTCACTTATAAGGATCATGTTGCCTATGAAAGCTGGGTGTATGAATATGATGATATGCGCCTTTCTTTCGTAAATCAAAATGGCTATCTACAGGTACAATCCGTGACCTTCTTTCCAAAACCAACAAGTCAATTTCGAATTGGGAAGATTGCATTACAGTCACAAACAGAGTTTCAGGATATAGCTTCTTTCGAGTCAGGCGACTTAAAAATGGATAATGACGAAGTCGATGTATTCATCACATCTCCCATGATTCAACGCTATCCAGATATCCACTTTAAAATTAAGCTGGATCGAAAGCATAAAAATGTTGAAAGCATCCTCATCTTATTTGATACGGTTTAGGATTACCGGAAAGATTCAACACGGATTTTGATAAGAGGCTAATGAAAGATGCTGATGCGGTTTGAATTAATGCATTCAAAATTAAGAGGTAAAACATGAGTCAAAAAAATGAAGCCCTGGGATGTCCCTGGGCTTTTTCATTATTCTCAAGCCTTAGGCTTATTCGAAAGCAAAGGGCATTTGGCCAAACGCTCAAGGAAGTGCGCTACAGGCACCAAGCTGGCTTGTTCCTGGGGTGTGAGCCCAAGTACCATTTGGAAAAAGTCCAGTCTGCTTTCTTGAAGGTCAAAGAGCGAGGTATTCATTCTGTGTTCCTGCATTAGGCGGGCATTTTCTTTTTGGAGCCTACCGATCTCATCAAGCAGCTCCTTTTTTGTGGTTTTGGTATTTAGCATGTTTAAAATATAAAGCCCCTTTACTACCTGTTGCTAAATACCACGTGCGAGACGTAAATACGCCCAAGCCATTACAACCGGGGCACAGGGTAAAGGGGATGTCTTAAATCAAGATCAAAAAAATCCGAACACGGATTATGTGCACGGATTTCTCCATACGTAGTATTTAGCACTTTCATTTGAGAAAATATGGGGAGGGCTGCAAGTGAGCCACTGTGAGAATGTTATTTTCTAAAGAATTAGTATTTTGTAATAATGACAAAGGATAATCAAGACATGTCCGAAACCAGAACGGAAATGCCTGGTGGAAAAGGTTTCATTTTTAGATATAGACCTAACAATAATTATACTATTGATGAACTCAAAAACAACTACATATATTTTTCAAAACGACAGCAATTGAATGACCCATATGATTGCTATCCCGGTATGCTTCAAATATCAGAAGACAAATACTCCCTCCAAAAACACTTAAATAGGGCGTTGAGGACAAAGCCTCGGGATCAGAGACAAGGACTAAAAAGACACTACGAATCCAATAACGGAGAATACAAAAAACTTCTTGATAATGAGATGAGCAATATTCTCAATAATATTGGTATTGCTTGCTTCTCAGACTTACCTGTAAACCTGATGATGTGGTCACAATATGGAAATTTTCATAAAGGAATTTGTCTACAGTATGAATTGAAAGATGATCCCAAATTCTTCTCACCAATATTTGAAATGTCTTACAAAGAAGAATTACCAAAATTCATATACAATCCTGACTTCAACAATGACGAAATATTCTTCAGGGTACTCAGTACTAAGTCTAGAGTATGGGAGGGAGAGAGGGAAATTAGAGTTTTTAAGTCAAGTTTTGGAAAACTCAATTTCAAACCTGCTTGCTTACGCTCAATAGTTTTTGGAATAAATTGCGACTGGGAGTACATGAAAGAGGTAATCAAAGCCACTAGACATTATCCCGACCTCAAGATTTATCGTTCTCGTCCACATCCCACGGAATTTGGATTAGAACTTCAGGAGGCACAAATCGACATCCTTTCTTAATGATCACAAGAATATGATCAATTCATTTACATTTTAAGAAAATGAGATCAAGCGCAAGAATGACTCCTGGCTTTTGTCAATACAGTTAATCAAACTGCGCGTTAATAAACCACCCCCTTCAAAGCCACCACAAATTCTTCCTGCTCCTTCAAGTTCATGGAGGCAAAACCAATTCGGAGGGCGTTCGATTCAAAAGGGCTATTGTTGAAGCCTAATTCATTGGGGATTTTGATGTGCTTGCTGCGCCCTTTGGCAATGAGGTTTTGTAATTGGATGCGGTCATCAAGTTGGGTCCATACGGCCAGGCCGCCTTCGGGAATATCAAACTGCAGCTCATTACCAAGCTCGGTGTTGAGTAGGTGACAAAAATGGTCTCTGCGTTCCCGGTAGGTAGTCAGGGCCTTTCTCAGATGCCGCCTTACCAGGCCATCTTTAAAGAGCATGGCCACCGAGCGTTCCAGGGCAATGTTCCCAAAACTATCTATGAACTTACTCACCTTTGAAGAAGCCCGAATGAGGTCTTTGGGAGCAACTATAAAGCCCAGACGCAGCGTTGGGGCAATGGTTTTGCTGAAAGAGCCTACATAGGCCACATCACCATGATAGTCGGTGCTGGCAATGGGCAGAATGGGTGCGCTGGAGTAGTGAAAATCATAGTCGTAATCGTCTTCTATGATGGCGAAACCGTATTTCTGAGCAAGTCGCAATAGGTCCATTCTGCGGGAGGCACTTAAGGAAACGGTAGTGGGATAATGATGGTGCGAAACCACAAATACCGCCCTAATTTTCTTCTGTAGACAAAGCGTCTCTACCTCCTCTACCCGCATGCCTTCTTTATCTACTCCCACATAGTTGAGCTGCCCACCAGCTAGTTTAATGGCTTCATGGCCTTCATTCCAGCCAGGGTAGCCAACTACCACCTCGTTGAGTTTATCCGTCAATATGGTTTTGAAAAGCACATGGAAGGCCATCAGACTACCACGGGTAAGCATGATGTTGTCAATGTCTACATGAATGCTGCGGGTTTCTGCCAGGTATTTGACCAGCTCATGCCGCAGCACTTCATCCCCTAAAAATGCCTGCCGATAAGTCATCAGCGAGTTGGAAAGCGAAGTACTCATAATATAGGAGTAGTTCTTGGCCAGGTCTTTCAGGGGTGCCAGCCTCACATCGGGATAACCATCATTGAGCACATAGTCATAAGCAATGGCGGTGGGCGCAGGCTCCGGGCTGCTTTTGGTGAACAGGTTGAAACCACTTTTCTCCTTTTCCTTCATCGGTTCCTGAGCCAGCAGTTTGGGCTTGATATAAGGTAGCTCTTCTTTTACATAGCAACCCTTGTTGGCCTGCACCACCACCCAGCCCTGTGCAGCCAGTTCATCCAGAGCGGCAATGACCGTTCTCCGATTCACACCCAAACTTTCAGACAGTTGCCGGGTGCCAGGTAGTTTCAAACCGGGCGCTATGATGCCCGATGAAATGTGCTTGATAAACTCATTGGTGATCTGCAGGTACTTCGGTACACGTGAATCCTGGTCAAGTTTTAAGATGGTTTTATAAGGGAGCATATCCGGTGCAGTTAACAGGTTATTTATTGGTGCATTCACTACACCATGCAATATTAGCATAATAGCGCCATTTCGGTCCCTAGTGGCCCAGAAATAGCAAGCCGGTGCATCTGCCATATCATTAACCGGATCAATTCACACACCGGCACCCCTTCTACATTTGAGTAAAAACAACTAAGGAATGACCCCTGAATCATTATCAGAAAAAGAGTTTGACCCTTACTACGGTCGCTATATCAACAAGCTGGATGCCAACACCGATCTGGTGGAAGGATTTGAAAGTGGACTAGGAAGAGTGAGCAGGTTTTTCTCCAATGTGGCTCCCGAAAAACAACTTTCCCAGTATGCTCCTGGCAAGTGGACCATCAAGGAGGTATTGCAGCACCTGATCGACACGGAGCGCATCTTCATGTATCGTTGCTTCCGCATTGCCAGAAGAGATACCCAGGCACTGGCCGGTTACAATCAGGAAATCTATGTCGCTCCATCCGGGGCCAATGACAAGTCGATGGGAAGTCTGGTAACAGAATTCAGAATAGGCAGAGATCACTCCATAGCGCTCTTGAAAAGCCTCAGTGAAGACGACCTCTCTTTCATTGGTACGGCAAGCGGCAACCCCATGTCTGCCAGGGCCGCTGCTTTTACCATCATAGGCCACGACATCTGGCACATGGACATTATTCAAGAAAAATACCTTTGAAACGTGTAGTTGGAATATTCATTTTTGACGGTGCCGAGGTGCTCGATTTTGCAGGGCCTTTTGAAGTGTTCTCGGTGGCATCCGAGCTCCACGACTACCGTCTTTTTGAAGTGGTAACCATTGCTAAGGAAGCGGCTCCGGTTACTGCAGTTAATGGCCTATCGGTCAACCCCCATCATTCCTTTGCTACCGCCCCAAAACTCGACCTGCTAATCATTGCCGGAGGCAGTGGCACCCGTGCCTTGCTGCAAGATCAGGCTACCCTTGACTGGATTGATCACACTTGTGACCAGACTCCTTTAGTAGCCAGTATTTGCTCAGGGGCCCGATTGCTAGGTCGCTTGGGCTTCCTGGACAACAAACCTTATTGCACCCATCATGCGGTGTATGAACACATGGCAGAACTGGTACCGACAGGCTTGCCTCAACCTGACTTTCGATTCGTGGAGTCGAACGATAACATGTACACTTCAGGTGGTATATCGGCAGGCATAGACCTGTCTTTCCACTTGCTTGAAAAACTGCACGGCCCACAAGTGGCAGATACCACTGCCGGATATATGGAATACTTAAGACTGAGCCATGAACGAGTTTGACACCTACAAAGACCGAAGAATTGACTTTCAAGGGCTGCACATCACCGATGGTTGGGCGGTGAAAATCTATACCATCACCATGCATGACCAGTTTAAGTCTCAGGAGACGCTACAGGCCATTCTGGAACAGCTCGATTCTCTGTTTTTGGCCATACCAAGACAATCCAAATTACCGATACACAATCACGCTTTTTTAATGATTCATGAAGCCAGAGAAGGGGTGTGGGTGCTTTTCAGTTGGTGGACCGGAGGCGAAATGATTGAGACGGAAGTCTTTCTTGCCTCTTACACTGCACCCAGAGTGATTTCAAAGTCACCCCATCCTGGCGCTTTGGTTTGTGTTTGGGAACTGGAAATCATCATTCATGAGCGCCAGGCCTGGATCAAGCATGTGCTTCAACAAGCAGCGCAGCCCAATTTTAGTGACTATCAAAAAGACGTTTTGACATGAGGACAGTCATTTTTTTAACACTACTCGCCTCTTTCTTTTTGTGCTCATCCATTAGCGCGGATGCACAAGAGGCCATACCAAAAAGAAAGTACACCACCACTTATGTGGAAAGCACCGAGTCACCCAAAGTAGACGGACTCATTGATGATGAGAGCTGGAGGCGGGTAGAATGGAGTGGAGACTATGTAGAATGGAGTCCAGAAGAAAACACCCCGCCTACTGAGCAAACTAAGCTCAAGATACTCTATGACGACAAATACCTGTATGTGGCTTTTCGCTGCTATGATAAAGACCCTGCCGGAGTGGTAAGGCGCCTTTCGAGACGAGATGGCTTTGATGGCGACTGGGTGGAAATCAACATCGATAGTTTTCACGATTTGAGAACGGCATTTTCCTTTACCATCAGTGCTTCTGGGGTGCGTGGCGAAGAATTCATCACCAATAATGGTGCTAGCTGGGACAATACCTGGAACCCCATTTGGATGGCCAAAACTAATGTGGATGCTGAGGGTTGGACAGCGGAAATCAAGATTCCTTTAAGTCAGTTGCGCTTTGGCAAGGACAAAAACCAGGTCTGGGGCATTCAGTCCACCCGCAGGTATTTCAGAAATGAAGAGCGTTCTGTCTGGCAGCGTAACCCTCTGAATTCAGCTGGCTGGGTCAGTGAGTTCGGTGAATTGCACGGGCTGGATAAGCTCAAGCCTCAGAAACAATTGGAAATCCAGCCCTACATTGTTGGGTCCAGAGAAACTTACCAGGCCATAGACGGCAACCCCTATGCCGATGGTGAGGATTTCAATCTCAACGTTGGCCTGGATGGCAAAATTGGCATCACCAATGACCTCACCTTGGATTTTACTGTAAATCCGGATTTTGGGCAAGTAGAAGCAGACCCTTCGGCCATTGCACTAGATGGTTTCCAGATTTTCTTCCAGGAAAGGAGGCCTTTCTTTATTGAGAACAAGAACATCTTCGACTACAAATTCTCAAGCTCCAGGGCAGGCAATACTTTCGGCTTCGACAACCTTTTTTACTCTCGTAGAATAGGCCGGGCGCCACAAGATGCAGTACCCTGGGCTCCCGGTGTTTTTGTAGACCAGCCTGACGTAACCACCATTTTGGGTGCAGCCAAGTTCAGCGGTAAAACCAAAGACGGCTGGTCCATAGGCATTCTGGAAAGTGTGACCCAGGAAGAGAAAGCCAGGGTCTCCAATTCTGATGGCAGACCTACGGTAGAGCCACTTACCAACTATGGGGTGGCCCGCATTCAGAAAGACTTCAATAATGGCAACACCTTTATCGGGGGCATATTCACCAGCACCATCCGCGACCTGAGGTCAGCCAGAGATTTCCTACACGAATCAGCTCATACAGGCGGTCTCGACTTCACTCACCAATGGAAAAATCGCACCTGGTATGTGACCGGCAACATGGTAATGAGCCAGGTAAAAGGAGGTACGGGAGCTATTTCACGAACACAAAACTCAATTACTCACCTATTCAACCGCGTGGATGCTGAACACCTGGAATTTGATCCTTCCAGAACCTCGCTTTTAGGAACCGGGGGCAATCTCCAATTTGGAAAAGCCTCCGGTAACTGGCGCTTTGAAACTGGCATGACCTGGCGCTCTCCTCAGTTGGAACTGAACGACATTGGCTTTCAACTTAGGTCAGACGACATGCGATATTATGGATGGCTGAGTTACCGAACCACCAAGCCTCTGGAGAAGGTTCGTGCTTACCAGGTGAACTATGTGCAACTGCTGGCACAAGACTTTGGTGGCAATGTGAATGAGGTTTCCATGGGTGTCAATGGATTTGTCAACCTCAATAGCAATTGGTGGATTAACGGAGGCCTCAACTACAAACCCCTTAACTACTCCAACTTTGCCCTTCGTGGTGGGCCAAGGCTGCGCTTTTCTCCCGAGATCAATTTTAGAAACGGACTTATTTCGGATAGCAGGGACAAACTGAGGCTCACACTCAACTACAGCTATGCTACCGCAGTTGACAATTCTTATCACAACTTCAACGCAGGTGGCACCATCACTTACCAGCCCACAAACGCACTGCAGGTATCTTTAAGCCCTTCATACACCATCAATGAAGACAAGTTTCAGTATGTGTCCACAGTGGCTACTCAGTCGGGAGAAACTCGCTACCTCAATGCGCACATCAGCCAGAGGGTATTACAGTTCCCCATCCGTCTGGATTACATCATTACTCCAGACATTAGTATTCAGTACTGGGGTCAACCCTTTATTTCTCGCGGGCGCTACAAAGATTTCAGAGCCACGACCAATGCCACTGCCAGAGAATTTGACGACCGTTCGGTACTGTATAATGCTACCCAACTCAATCTGGAAAACGGCCAGTACTCTGTAGATGAAAACCTGGATACCAATACCGACTTCAGCTTCTTCCAGCCCGACTTCTCATTTATTCAGTGGCGATCGAATTTCGTCTTTCGCTGGGAATACATTCCCGGGTCTCAGCTCTTCCTGGTATGGTCACAAGACATCACCCAGTTTGGCAGCGCCTCAGAGCCCTTGTTTTCAAGCCTGACAGACGGACTAGCCGACACAAAACCACAAAACATACTGCTGGTAAAACTCACCTATCGCTTTCTACGGTAAACCGAATCATATGAAAAACGAAGTCAAAATACGTAACGCCAAACCATCTGACATGGCCCAGTTGACACAGCTTTGCGCAGCCCATGCAGCTTACGAAAAAGCCACTTATGACTACACAGGTAAGGAAGAAAGTCTGGCGAAAGATCTCTTCTCACCTATGCCCAAACTTTTCTGCCTGGTAGCGACAGTTGGTGACACACTCATTGGCTATACCACATTCATGGTGCAATATGCCACCTGGACTGCCTCAGAATATATCTATATGGACTGTTTATTTATTAAGGAGCATGCCCGTGGAAACGGCATTGGCGAGCAACTGGTTGAGCAGATTAAGCAAGCCGGTTCCACAATGGGCTGCTCTCTTATTCAATGGCAAACTCCCGACTTCAATACCGGGGCCGTGAAGTTTTACAAGCGCATTGGCGCAGACTCCCTCAGTAAAGAACGCTTCTTCCTAAATGTTGAGAAACCATGAGCAAACCTGCTTTTAAACCCTTACACCTACTACTCTTTACTTTGCTACTCCTCGTCAGCCCTGGCCTGCTCAAGGCGCAGTCGGTAGATGTCGTTCGTCAGTCTATTCGCGTTAGCCCCAATTGGGAAAAAGAGCAACTGGAATCTTCAACTGATATTGAGTTGAAAATTCTGAGGGCAACCTCCACGGTGACACTGGAAGGCAGACACCTCAACATTTCTCAAATCAAAGATGCTACCGGCAAATCGCTTCGTTTCGAAATGTCGAACGATGATAAACACATTCAGATTGACCTGGGCGGAGGTTATAAAGCGAATGAAACAGTTACTCTTTCTATTGATTACCTCACCACCTGGAATAATGAGACCGACCCCAACAATATTTGGGGCAGTCAGGGCAAAGGCGTTCGTTTTTTCAAACCATCAACCACTGAGCCTCACCGTCAAAAGCAGCTATGGACTGCCAATGGCCCCGAGGGAAATTCCTATTGGTTTCCATCAATCCATTCGGCAGCAGATTACAGAACTACTGAGCTGAAAGTAACGGTGGAAAAACCACTGAAAGTGATTGGAAATGGACATTTGGTTAGCAAAACTGACAATGGAGATGGTACCCAAACTTTTCACTGGCAAACCGATGTACCTCATGCACCACATCTCACCTCATTTGTGGCGGGTCGCTACATTGCTGTAACCCAGGATTATGATGGGGTAGATATTAACAGTTATTGCTACCCTCACGAAATAGATGCCACTGCCGCAACGGTAGAGCGACTGCCCGACATGATGCGGTACTTCTCGAAGATAACGGGCGTAAAATACCCCTACCCCTCCTATTCACAGGTTTTTGTACAGGAGTTCGCTCGCTGGCAAGGCGGCCTTATGACAGCCACTATCACTGAAAATATGGTGGATGACTATGTGACCCATAAAGACTTCTTTTACCTGTGGGACATTGTGGAAAGTGAAGCCCTGGCCGGGCAATGGTTTGGCACACATCTCACTCCTGAAAAGCCAGAAGATGCATGGCTCGCAAAAGGCTTTGCCAGGTACTTATCTGGCCTCTATAGTGAGTACAAAAATGGCAAAGAAGAGTACCTGGTTTATCAATACAATCCGCAAGTCACCACCTACTTCACCGACTGGGCAGGCGGCACTATTCAGCCTGTTCAAAACAAGAATTATGAGGATGTGACTGCCTTTGATCGTAGCAATCATGTTTCGTTGCATGCGGCTTCAATACTACACATGCTCAGGAAGCAGCTGGGTGATGATGCCTGGTTTAGGATTTTGAAAACCTACACACAAGAGTTTGCAGGTAAAACGGTAACTACCAATGACCTTAAGGCAGTGACTGAACGAATCAGTGGCAAAAATCTGGATGATTTCTTTCAAAAATGGGTTTATCAAGTCGGTCATCCGGTGTTTGAAGTTGAGAAGCATTGGGATGTGAATTCAACCACCTTGAACCTGACCGTAAAGCAAACACAGCAGTGGGACACGCTTCAAACTGCCCATGAAACCAGTGGCTTTTTTGGAGGGAAACTGTGGGTAGAGATGGATGGTGAAATACACGAAATTCAGATCCAACCGAAGGCTGAGAATAGGTATGAGTTTGCCTTAAAAAGCCGTCCCTCCTTTGTGAATTTCGACTTTGAGAGCAATTGGGTGAAGCAACTCACTTATGAGCGGAGTACTGAAGAATGGATCAGCACCCTCAATCATTCTAAAGACATTTTGGCCAGGGTGAATGCTCTGGGTCAGTTGGGTGCAAAGGTCAATCAGAAAGGCGTCAGTGATGCGGATAAAGAGAATGTTTTTGCATCTATCAGATCGGTTATATTAGACGACAATAGCTACTGGCGGCTCAAGATGCTAGCGCTATGGCAGCTTCAGGGGCTGATGCTCAATGCAGATGGCACTTTGGATTTGGACGAAGATACTGAGACCATGTTACTGAGTGTGATCAATCGTGACCAGGGTTGGGTAAAGTCAAGCGCTGTTTGGTTCTTAGGCATGTCGCAAGACCCCAAATATGCACAGCTTTACATAGACCTTTTTGAAGATTGGAGTGATCGGGTAACCAATGCAGCTGCCATCGCCCTGGGCAAGACCAAGAGCCCAAAGGCTTACGATGCGCTGATGCAACTACCCAAGAAACCATCCTGGAAAAACCAAAGTTTGATCAGTGCACTGAATGGCTTACAATGGCTGGGCGATGAACGTGGAAAGGCACTTGCTCTGCATTCATTGGCAAACAATGAGGATGCCCACTGGACCCTGGCCACTCCCATTTGGGACCATAGGTTGGCAGCCTCACTTACTTTAGCTGCACTTGAAAGTGGGCAGGAGGGCTTCGGTCACATTGAATCACAAATCCAAAAGGCAATCAAGGAAAATGATCTCAACGACTTGCTCTACAATGCTCAGCAACTGGTAAACCTGGCAGATGAGAGAGGCACATCGGTTTTTGAAAAGCTTCAAAAAGAATACGAGCACTCCCCCAAAATCCTTAGCGCTATCAACCAGCTGGCACAGCAACTGAAGGCCAGTCTGAAATAAACGAAATACTCTAAATTCTCCTTCTTTTCGGGAACTGAGGGCTTACTGGTTAGGTTGAGTATATATGAATGATGTAAGCCTAATCCAAAGCGTCTCAAAAGGCCACTGCCCGAACTGTAGGCAAGGCAAACTATTCACCTCAAAGCCGCAACAGCTCAAATCGTTCCATAAAATGAATGATGCCTGCGACCAATGCGGCCAAACCTTTATGCCTGAACCCTCTTTTTACATGGGTGCCATGTTTGTGAGTTATGCCATGCAAATCGGCCTGTTCGTCATTTCGTTTTTCAGCATTCGAGGTCTTGTAGCAAACCCATCTTTGGAACTTTATATGGGCGTGATGATTGGCTTGGTGGTAGTGACTCTACCCATCGTTTATCGACTAAGTCGCAGTATCTGGATTCATTTGATGGTGCGGAGGAAAGCGCCTTACGCACCTGCTGATAATGCTAATTGACCTTAGGCACACTGCCTAAATTAAAAGACGCACAACCTAGCGCCAGTTTAAGAGCCTTGCTTCCTGCAATCTGAGCTTTAGCTCTTCATGCTCTTTCCAAAAGTTCCGCGTGATCTTATCGGTAATCTCTCTGTATTCGGGATGATCACTGATCTTTAGTATAATCGGGTCAGACTCGAAGTATTTTACAAACCAATACTGGATATGATCCTCTTGGGAAAAGGCTCTCAATTCCCTAATGGCGTCATCAGCATCACCCAATAAGGCATGATATGAAGCCCTCAATAAGCCTTGGTATTTAGAGCTATCATTATCTGCAAATTCTTTGTAGCTACGATAATAGACATTGGCCAGCGAGTCATACCCATTCATTTCATAGGACTGGCCAATAAGTAAGTCTTCTGCCATAAAGATGCCATAATCCAGGTCTTTACGCAGCCTAGCAAAATGGTCATAGTACAAGTAAGCCGACTTATAATCTCCCATGATATAGCTCAGCTTGCCAATATTCTGAAGGACGTCTAAACGAGTGGTGTCCAACTTGAAAGTTTCCACTACCATGTCCCTGCTGCGTTCAACATCATCGTCTTTGGCCATTAAAATGTAGGCGTATAGATATTGAGAAAAAAGATTGTTTGAATCGTAAGCCAACGATTTCAGTATATGCTCTTCAGCTTCTTCAACAAAGCCTGTTTGCATCAAGGCATTGGCCAGGTGCAAATATGAAAATGTAGCTGCAGTAGAATCGTAAATATTGGCCTCCAACTGAACGCCCCGCAGTGCGTAACGCAAGTACTTTTCGGTATCGGGCAAATAGATGTTATAGATCTCAGACAAGTAGTTATTGGCCTGTGATGACCCGGGATTGTAAAGCAATACTTTTTCAAACTGCTCAGCCGCTTCTTCATAGTTCGTTGCCTGCATGTAGTAAAGCCCTTTGGCAATAAGTGCCTGAGGCAGCTCACTATCCAATGCCAAAGCCCGGTCTGCAAAATCAAGGATGCGAGCGCCATGCTGCTTCTCTGCTCTAAAAAGATCGAGGTAGTAGTAGCAGATGGCTGTGAAGGCATATGGATGGGCAAAATTGGGGTCTTTGATAGAGGCTTCATCGAAAAATATCAAGGCGCGCTCCAGACCATCAAAAGTCTCTTGATTGGATAACTCCACACCTCTCAAGTACAGGTCGTAAGCTTCCAGGTCTTCGGTTGGCTTTTTCTCAATTCTTGCCTCCACATCAGGACTGATTCGTACGCTGATTTCCCTGGCAATGTCTTTGGCCACATCGGCCTGCAGTTCGAAGATATCGACCACCTCCCGGTTATACTGTTCAGACCATAGGTTGTCATCATTACTTGCATTGACCAGTGTAATAGAAAGCAGAATCTGGTCCCCCACCTTTTGGCCACTACCTTCAATAAAATAGTTCACCCCCAACTCTTCAGATATCTCTGGAATGGTCTTCTGGCTTTCACGATAAGGCTCCACAGAAGTGCGGCTCAGCACGTGCAGTTCTTCAATCTTCTGCAGGTTACTGAGTATCGACTCCATCAACCCGTTGATGATATAGACATTGGAAGAATCACTGCTGTTGTTCTTGAATGGCAGTACCGCAATGGACTTCTCCAGAGTGACCGGCTTGGGTGGCTTCCTATCCTGCGCCAGCCAAACCACCAAAATGGCTAATAGCAAAATTGCCGCTGCCGGAAGCAGGTATTTGAGGAAGCTTGGTCGTGCCCTATCTACTTCTCGCCTTCTGACTTTCGCGGCTTCTTCTGCTGCACGTTTCAGCTCTTCGCCAGGAGGGTAGCCGTATTCTTCACGAAAACACCGAATGAAATAAGAGACACTATTAAAACCAACTTGAAAGGAAACTTCTGAGACATTGAGTGTATCTTTCCTCAGCAGCACCTTTGATTCATTTAGCCGTACCTTTCTCATGAGTACACTCACAGAATAGCCCGTAATCTTCTGTACTCTTCGTAGTAGATTTGACCTGCTCATGCCAGCTTTTTCTGAAAGCTCCGAAACTCCAAAAGATTCATCAGCCATCCCCTCTTCAATCAAGGCAATGATTTGGTCTAAAAACTCACTATCGATCTTTAAAAAGTTAGGCATTGGGCTTTAATGTACTTCTTATTTCAGATACCAAAACTCAAAATTCGAACGTCTGAAAAATGGCTTTCAAAACGCTAAAATAAAGGGTTTGCATCATAATTTATACTCATTGCGCATAGTTTCAATCGCTGCGGCATAGCTAATGACCTTCGCAGCATGCCTGTTTAGTGGTCTAACGCCTTCTTTCGGACCTTTGAATCATCTAGAATTTAAAACTGAAAAAAACAGACAACATGAAAACTCAAACATTAAAAACAACGCTCGCCAGCTTACTGCTTGCCATTATATTAATAAGCACATATAGCTGTAGCAACGAGAAAAAAGACAGCAATAAAGTTGCTAATAATCCTGTAGGAGTTACCGTCCATGGAGCTGCCTTAATGGGTGATACGCAGTCAATGGAGAAGCTCATTAAAGCCAAAGTTGACCTCAACCAGAAAGATGAATACGGCTCCACTGGCCTTTCCATAGCAGCCACTTTCAACAAACCTGAAATTGCCAAAATGCTGGTAGAAGCAGGAGCTGATCTGAGTATTCAAAGTGCTGACGGCTCAACTGCATTGCACACTGCTGCCTTTTTTGGAAGAACAGAGATTGTAGAGATTCTGCTTGCAAAGGGAATAGATACTAAGGTCAGAAATAACTTCGGTATTACAGCTCAGGAATCGATTCAAGCGCCATTTGCGAATGTAAAAATGATCTATGATCAGATAGCTAAAGATTTAGGGCCATTGGGCTTAAAGTTGGACTACGATCAAATTAAGTCCGCTCGTCCAACGATCAATAAAATGATCAACGATCACTTATCATCACTTTAAATAGCCACCATGAACTCTATTCAAAGAAGGTATGACATCGATTGGCTACGGGTCATTGCCATTGGCCTGTTGCTTATCTACCACATTGCCATAGGTTTCCAACCCTGGGGAGTTTTTATAGGCTTTATACAGAACAACGATTCTGCTCAGTCTATTTGGGTTCCTATGTCGATGCTCAATGTATGGCGAATCCCTCTCTTGTTCTTTGTTTCAGGAATGGGAGTTTGTTTTGCCATCAGGAGAAGAGACTGGAAGGCGCTTATTGGAGAACGCGCCAGGAGGATCCTTGTGCCGTTCGTTTTTGGAATGTTTGCCATTGTGCCTTTGCACATATTCTTATGGCAGGACTTTTACCAGCAGGATTTAAGTTATGTAGTCAATCCGTATCACCTTTGGTTTCTGGGTAACATCTTCATCTATGTGCTGGTGTTATCACCCGTATTCTTTCTCTTTAAAAAACATCAGAACGGTAAATTACAAAGCATCATTGGGAAGATTTTGGCGCATCCATTAGGGTTGTTACTCGTAATTATTCCATTCATTTTAGAAGCTGTATTGGTCAATCCGCCAAGCTTTGAAACTTACGCCATGAACTGGCATGGTTTCGTACTTGGACTTCTGGCGTTCTTCTTCGGCTTTACCTTTGTATATGGAGGAGATGGCTTTTGGAAGTTGCTAGTGAAGTGGAGATTTGCCTTACTGGCCTTGGCATTAGGTTTGTACTTCTTCAGATTTTTTGAGTTTGCTTTAAGAGCCCCAAATTACTTAATGGCTTTGGAGTCATGTCTCTGGATCTTCACGGTATTGGGCTTTGGGCATAAGCACTTAAATAAGAAGAGTCAAAGCCTAAATTACCTGAGTCAGGCAGCGTATCCTGTTTACATTCTACACATGTTTTTCCTCTACCTGTCAGCTTGGTTAGTTTTCCCCTTGGCTATGCACCCAATGCTCAAATTTGTCATTAGCATTTTGATCACCGGGGTGGGATGTATGGTCACCTATGAATACCTGATAAGAAGAGTTAATTTTCTTAGACCATTATTTGGACTGAGGCTTAAAGAAAAAGCAAATAAACAAAGTAATGTATTGGATACACAGGCTTCGAAAACTACTGAAATGAAGGGTGCTGTTTAAAATACCGCAATCAGTGAAGGTGAAAACGGGAAGTGATTTTTGATCTATATGAATCACTCACAATAATGGTCTGGTCAGCTACTATTATCACTTTCTTCAATAGCTCCTTGCCACTTGTAGGGCTGGACATCACCTGATCCTTAATTTGGGTAACCTTGTTTAAGTTCACCATATGGTAACGTGAACACCGAGCGAGAAAATGGAAATCTTTGAGCTTTGTTTCCAAGGTACCCAGATTAACACCCACCGTGGCTGGCTTGTCGGATGTAGTGTGGTGGATGATGGTAACCTCTCGATTTGCTTCAATGTATGTAATATCTTCAATGAAAATAGCCGAATGCCTACTTCCGTGTTTCACGAAAATCCGGTCATTAATTTTTGGCAGAGGCTCCTTGTCATGTTCATTGGGATTCAACAACAGGTTGTCAATGGCATTCAACACATTGACAATCGAAAGAGGTTTGGTCACATATTCGGCTCGGATATTTCGCCTGGCACTACGATAGGTCCTGATGTCATCAAACTGCGAGAGATAAATAATTGGTGTGCCGTAAAGATCATGTATGCGGTTGGCTGTTTCAATTCCATCAATCGGACCGTCTAGCTCTATATCCATGACCACAAGATCAGGCTTGGTTTGTTTTGCGATTTCTAGCGCTAATTCTCCAGTATTGGCCACCCCTACCACCTGGTATTCCAGCTTTTCCAGCCCCAGCTTCAAATTAGAAGACTGGATTTGATCGTTTTCAACTATCAATACTGAAACTAGCTGCATTTCGCGTTATTCTAAGGAAAAGTCAATTCAAACTGAAACCCTCCTTCTTTAGCAATTTGAACTTGGCCTTTTAAGTTTTGAGCCAATCGATTGATCAATTCACCCCCGAAACCCCCACCGGGACTTTTATCGGCACTGGCATTATTAAATATAATCATTCGATAGCCTTTTAGCACCTTTTCTAGCACAATCTTTAAAACGGGTTTTTGAGTATCCTGGAGTCCGTATTTAAAAGCATTGGTCAATACTTCGTTTGCAATCAATCCCACTGAGATGGCCTTATCAATTTCCATGATATTTGCACTGATATCCAGGCGCTTATCGATTTTATTGAAGAGCCCAAAAACCAGTGCATTGTTATCTACAAGCTCCTCCAGGTATTCATGCATGTTTACGAATTCGTACTCATCTTGCCGGTAGAGCCTTCGATGAATCCCGTTTACAGCCTCTACTCGCGTTTTCGCCTCGTCCAAGACAGCAGTATCAGCAACTGAAAGGTCAGTTTGCGCCCCAAACATCCCTGAAATCATACCCAAGTGATTCTTAACCCGATGATGTAGTTCTCTAATGAGGTTTTCAATGTGGTTGTTTTTCTTTTGCAATCGATAAGCAAAATAGCCGACTATAATTGTCACAATCAGTATCGCAAAAATGACATACTCTTGAATCTTTGAACGAATCCTTTGATTTTCACCTTGGACAACGGCCAAGTTTAATCTTGCTTCAATTCTCTCTTGTTCGATGTCTTTTTGAGATAAATCAAAGTCATATTTACTCTTCTGAACCTTTAATATCTGATCATTAAAAATCTCCTGTCTAAGTCCATCGTATATAGAATCAACTCTTAATGCGAGTTTGTATTCCCCCGTTTTTTTATAAAATAGCTTCCTAATCCGAAGGTTTTCCAATGTTATGTCCTGAGAAGCAGTTTCATTCGCTATTTTTTGAGCACGATTCAGCCATGCTTTAGCCTTGTCATAATTTGCTTTTTCAACTTCTAGCAGAGCTAAATTATTACAAACAATGGCGACACTATTTGTTAATCCATTCCTTTCTCTGATTGCTAAAGATTCCAAATAGTACTTCTTAGACATTTCAAAGTTCTTTTTCTTAAAATGTGCTTCTCCCAAATTCCCAAGTGTAATGGCTATTGAGTTTTCATTAGCCACGAGGTATTTAATTTTTAAAGACTCTTCATAAGAGCTAATAGCATCGTCTATATTTCCTAATCCAAGCAGAGCATTTCCAATATTTCCTAAAACATAAGAACTCCTAAGAGAATCGTTCAATTCTTCCCAACTTTTTTGGGCATCGGAAAAGTAGGTTAAGGCCTCCTCATGTTCATCCAAACTATTATATAAATTCCCTATACTATTGGCTATCGAAGCTTCCTCGGCTCGTAACCCGAATTGATTTGAAATACTCAAAGCTGAATTATAGTAACTCAGAGCCAACTCATATTGAGCTTGCTGCCTATAACAAATACCAATGCTTTTTAATTTCGCCACAATTGCCACAGAATCGGAAAGAAGTTCATCAATGGATAACGACTCTTCATAATACAGTATACTTTGTGCATAATCAGCTTCTCGATATTCTATTAAGCCTAGGTTGCCAAGCACTACAGAAACCAAGAAAGAATCTTCTTCAGCGATAGCAAGCGAGTATAAGCTATCCAAACTTAGTTTGGCCTTTAAATAATTATCCTGCCTTAGATACTGGAATACCGAAGAGAGTCTATTTTCACTTTTCTCCCTCATTCTATCTTTATCAACCTGAAGCCTCACTTCTTGCAAGGACTTAAAAGACAAGAATGCAATTGGTATTAACAGTAAAATTATTCTTTGAATAATTTTCATGATTCTATTTTAAGTAAAAAAAACAAAAAGGAATGCCTTATGGCATTCCTTTTGCTTAAAATTCGGCTTTTTAGGGATTAATTTCCACCACCATAAGGATCCTCTTCGCCTTCCGTCTCACTCATTTGATCATCAATCATTACCACTTCAGTAGTAATGGGTTCAATGTCTTCAACATCCTGAGTTTGACAAGAAGGCAACAGCGTGAGTCCCAATAGCACTAAAAATAGTGCGCTGAGCTTTTTCATCTCTGTAGCGTTTGCAGTTCACAAAGCGCTGTGATTGCAAGCCCGGAGCGGGCTGAAATTGGCTACAGGAAAAGTATCAACTCACAGTTTGCACAAGTAGGTTTGTTATTAAACAGCTCCGAAACACTACAGGTGCTGCCGATACTTCGCCTGCAACCCATTGAATGTCTTACCCGGGAAAGCGGACATTCGTAATTGGCTTATTTGCTAGCGTTGATTCAAAGGTGGGGTTGCAGGCTCGGAATGATCGGACAAAAAATGGAAGCTTTATAGACAGTTTTTGGACACTCCCCATTTCTGGGGATTTTGGACTTACAAGAAGGTTTTGAGCATGTCTTTTTGAATAACTTCTCTATATTCAAGACAAAACAATAGAAGGGATTCTAATATAAAGGGAAGGCATTTGACTCAAATAACGAGTTCAATGAACATAATAGAAAGGGCACAGACACGCTCTTCAAAAGCTCGACCTGCCAAAATGGACCAAAGTGAATTTGAAAGAACTAACAATTGACGAGGCTTGATCAGTTCATTTTATGCCTTTGCGTAATTGAGCCTTAAATCGATCTGTTTTCTTTCAGAAGGGTAATGGTATCTTTTTGCGCATCTATGACTTCCTGCAATGTGCGGATCACTCTTTCTTTTTCATTCAACAACTCTTGAAAATGAGCATCAAGCCCATCAGACTTATATTCATTCGTCAAATTATTGGCCTCAAAAGAATGCCGGGCTGGCAATTTAGTGTAAGAACCTTGAGGCTCATTGGCAAGGCTACTATCGCTTTCTGGAAGAGTTTCATAGGATTCGTCTGGTCCATTCTTTCCCGTAATAAGCCAATACAGCGGAACGCTTTCAAACATATTTGCCAAATCTACAAGAAGATCAAAGCCTGGCTTGGTATTTTTATCTCTACCAAGCCTGCTTATTTTTTCGGAACTACCATAACCCAGATGTTTTGCAAGCTGATTGGCATTCATTATTCCCTCACTTTGAGCGAATCTAATAAGTCTTTCAAAGAAATTTGGATTATGATTCATTATATGACATAAATGTTTGCAATTTACAAACTTATTTGATATTGTTGTGTTCGTACTATCGAAAAATATGTTTAATAGGCACAACAAAAAACGGAAATTATCAAAAAAACATGAGTGCGCAATGCAAGAGTTTTATCTAGTAGTCGTGATCTAGTGACTAAAAATTTAAAGTAAAACAGAACCTGGGTGAAATTTGCCCCTTATACTGGCAAGCCGACTAAAAGGTTCTTTGTGTTGATTCAACTCTCAAATGATAGTTTCCGTGTGGCCACTGAATAAGGTTACTCCTTATTTAAGCTCTTTGCCGAAAGAAAAACGGAGTCATGGCATTACTGGGGAATAAAGTCATGTATAGCAACCAAAATATACTTGCAGAAATAAAAGGCTCATACAATTTCTATGCTGACCTTGAGCTGACGCTATTCCGACTTTTAAACCACGGTCGACATGAATAGCGTAGACCAGGCAACAAACCTTGGAATGGATGCACTGAGAAGTGCAATTATCCAAATTCTTACTGGTGCAACTGATGAAGAAGCACTACTTAAAGAGCATTATGACAATCTTTGCGGCCTCACACATATAAGTAAAAAGACACTTAAGCGATTTTTCAAAGACAAGGCCCACGTTGGTCCCCAGACCAGAAATCTCCTTGCCGCGGTAGCACTCGGCAAATCTTATGAGTTGGACGGACCAGCTTCAGGCAGCAATACCTACTATTTAGAGTTTTTAAACTCACTCAACCCTGTATCATCAGAGTCAATGAATGAGGCTCCTCCTCGATCTGTGTGGCAGTTTGGCAAAGCATTAGCACAACATTATCACAAACTCTACGCTTCGTTAGAGTTCAGTCCGCTTAACTGTATTAGGGTTAATACGGAAAAAGGATTAAGATACTCTAATAAACCCAAGACCGAAGTCGACTTGAATATCAAGATACTGACTCGTCATCCACAAGTATTAATAACTGCAGAAGCAGGAATGGGCAAATCCACTTTCGCCCGATATTTATGCCAAAGTTGGGCAAAATTAGACAACCCTGATACCGACATACCGGTATACATTGACTTGAAAAATCTAGATTTTGAAAGACAGACCTTGGGGATAAGCTCTTTCCTAATGAGCCAATACTTCGAGTCAAGATTTGACTGGATGGTCCTCGATTTTCTGGAACGCAACACTGATCGTTATTATTTCATTCTCGATGGTTTTGATGATTTAACCAGCAAAGAGAAAAACACCTTGATGAATGATCTACATGCCTTCTCACCTAGTGTCCAATTCATCATTTTGAGCAGGCCATATGGCTTTCAAGATTTTGCCTATCCATCGAGGGCATTGTACCACATTTCTGGTTTCAAATTGGAATCCCAAGAATCATTTGTTAAAAATTTCCTGTCTGAAATACAAAGCGACCTGGACCCAATTTCTTTCATGACTTACATCCACAGTCACAAAGTACTCACTACTTTGGCAAGGTCTCCAATGCACCTCTATAGATTAGTAAGTCTGGCAGCAAAAACGAAGACCTTTAAAAGACTGCAGGATATCAAATCAGGCATTGAGCTACAGCAGCTATTCAATAGATATGTAGACTAATCTATTCTTTTAGGCAGAATCCGACACAGGGCCAAAAATACTGAATTGATCGGCTAGCCTGACTTCTGCAGAACCCAAAACTGGTAGTAGCTTTTGCCAGCCCTTTCTCTTAAACTTTGCTTCAACATAAAACTTAGCATCCAACCTATGCCAGTGCTTTGGGAATTGAACTTTTACTAAAAGATTGTGCTCAGAAGGTACCAACCCCTGCATTGTGTTTTCAAGTATCCATCGTGCATACTCTAAATCATGACCTGAGGTATCAACCTTAAGGCCTGGTTGAGAAATTTCTGTTACAATTTGTTTTACCATCACTTGACCTGGTTCGCCAGAGAATTCGACACGTGCAAAAATAAAATCCAGGTACCATTCCGGGTGGACTTCAACCACACAACGCAAGGGTAATAACAACTCTTGAAAACCGGCTAGGTTACTTCTACCAGACCTTACTTCTGTATTGAAAAAATGAACCCTATTACTTTGAGAGAAAAGTGTGAATTCTTCCCTAAGGAAGATATCCTCAATCTTTCTGCCAATGGTCGAGTGGTTGTATGTGAGTTCCAAAGCCTTAATTGTGATTAAATGGTTGTGTAATCAGTGTTCGCAATACGCTTTGCTCATGTTTTGAGACAAATGCTGAAAAAATCCTGTATACAGGAGTAGCTGCCAATCCACTTTCAACTAGCAGGTCATGTTTTTTAATACCGGTTTTGACAAGGTCCGTTCCAGGTATTACTGAATCCAAACGCCTTAAGGAATTGCTATTATTCCTTAATTGATTCAGTAATAATTGTGCTTCTTTAACACCTGCTCGATGACCCATTGATCGAAAAAGACTCGAGGCCTCATCCAGTGATTTTTTGCCTATATCCAAATGAGAAGATCGGTCTTCAAAGAGTAGCTGGAACTGAGTTACTTTTGCCTGATATAAATAATTGAAAGCCAGTTTCGGCCTTAACCCATATTCGGTATACACCTGATTGGCATCACGCAACAGACAAAGCGTTTTAATGGTATCATTCTCAAATAAGAATGCGAGTGCAGAAATCTCATACAGGTCACCTAAGGCCTCGGCCAACAACATATCGGTCTTACCCTGAAGAATTGAGGAAGCCTTTTCCAAATAGCCATTGAGTACTACACTTTTAACAGCATACCTAGAGTCCTCAACACCTAACCTGACTCTCTGACATATGTATTCAAGCGCTTTATACACATACCCGAGTTCTACCCAATCTCGTATTACTTGGGTCATAATTGTTTCTGAGAACCCATTTCCAAGCTTCAGTGAACATAAGTTTAATTGAGCCATCACCTTGACAGATAATGCCGTGTGGCCTAACGCATTTATACTGTGGCCAAGGTCTAGTAATAGTTTTCTTGCTCTTTCAGGTTTAACATTCTGCAACTCAATGTTTGCCAGTGAGAAGCACTGGTTTGCAGTTACCGCTGCATCCTTAGTCTTTGACAAAACCCCAGCATCTAACACAGGCCTGGCCTTCCCCTTAATTGGACTGGAGATGAGGTCCAGATAGCTGTTAATGGCTTGTTGATTACCAGTAACTTTCAACCAGGAAATTAAAGAAGCGGCAGGCGCTACCAGTGATTGATCATTTTTTAACTCCTGGAAATGCCTGATTGACTTATTGATCAGCTTCCTGCCATTTGCATCGCCATATTTTAGAAGTAACCCACCATAAGAAGCGAGGTTTTGACCAACATCCCTTTTGGCACCTGCCTTCTTTAAGGCTAATAATGCGTCCTCAAAAACACGATGTGAAATGGGATATTGAGCAGATTGTAACGACAGCTCAGTACCAAGCCTTGCAGTGAAAATTCTCAATCGGGCACTCCTATATGGGCGATTTCCTATCTCAGGTAATTCTTTGTAATCATCAATTAATGCTAAGGCCTCTGGAATGTTGGGAAACGGTCTCGCGACAACAAAGTCTAGCAATTCTAAAAGGCAAAAGAAGGCCTCATCTTCCAGGCCAGTCTCAAAGAGATTATTGATGTGTGCTTTATACTGATTAACGAGCTCTGGCTTCTGCCTGGAGTCTAGCAAGCATAGCTGCAATTTCATCGCCTGTGTACGCAAACCAAGATTTTGCAACCAGGTATCCGTCTCGCCACTAGTCACATCTAAGCCCAGAATGGACTCTAACTCTACCAGAGCGGAAGATGTTCTCCCCTCTAAAAGCCATGAATAAAAAAGACTTTCAGCATAAGCGCTTTGCCTTTCATTTGGGTTCGTCAGTCCTTCACTCAATTTCTTAATATGTTCCAGTGCCGTTGGGACTCTTTTCTGATCTACCAAAACCCGCATGGCCAACATTTGTAATCGGAACCAATCAGTATCCCATTTGGGAAGCCGTCTCAGTGAAGAGAGGTATTGATCGTACTCCCCATTACGTAGCATTGAAAGCAACGCTGCTGACGAACAAGATGGAATCTGGTTTGGCATATTAATCCTTGGGTAATTTGCAGTACCGATAGATAGAGGCGTATCGAAAGAATGTGGAGAAAATGACTGCCAGAAGTTCATTCTGTCAACCGAATAGACACTAGGCCCTTTAAGTACAAATAACACACACATCCCTATCGACAAGCATCAATCATTTGATCGATACCCATCTGATAATCAGACATATCCAAATTATTTATAATAAAATGCAGCCCTAAAAACGCTTCTAAATTTCTAACAAGGGTGGGTATTTTGGCAACGAAGCAGGGCTGAATCCAAACGAAGCTTTTCGCTTATAGGTGACACTACACCATTTATGCATTCATAGAGATAATTGTTATCACAATAAGTTCATCTCAATGACCAATTCTATTGATTTCAACCAAATTTCACGCCTCATTATTAGGCAACTCGTATTCTAAATCGCACTTTTGCCTTCTTAAAGCACGATTACAAAAAAATGAGGTACTCCAGGTTACTCATCAGCACCAAAAACATCAATGTCAGACCCAATGAGGTCTACTCACAAGAATTATTGGTTAAAGCTGGTTACATCAGGCAATTATCTTCGGGAATTTTCTCGGCACTCCATTTCGGGCAGCGCTCATTCCAAAAAATCGAAAAGATTATAAGGGAAGAGATGGACGCCATTGGAGGCACAGAAATTAGCATGCCTGTGGTACACCCGGCCGACATATGGAAACAGACCAATCGTTACTTTGAGGTAGACGAGAGCATGGTGAAATTCCAGGATCGGGCAGGGCGCGACATGGTATTAGGCATGACTCACGAAGAGGTAGTTGCAAGCCTTGCCAAAAGCGAAGTGACCACCTACAAGCAGCTGCCCAAACTGGTTTATCAAATCCAAACGAAGTTTAGAGATGAGGCACGCTCACGCCATGGGCTCATTAGAGTAAGAGAATTTGTTATGAAAGACTCCTACTCTCTGGACAAAGATTGGGAAGGACTGGCTGCTCAATATGACAACCATTATGATGCCTATTTCAGAATTTTTTACCGAGCTGGCTTACCAGTCATCTCAGTAAAGAGTGATGTGGGCATGATGGGCGGAAAAGTAGCTCATGAATATATGTACATCACAGACATAGGCGAAGACACGCTCTTTATCTGCGATGAAACCGGCTACCGTGCCAATAAAGAAGTAGCCGTATTTAAGAAACCTACCCCGGCTGCGGTAGAAGAAGGCACTATGGAGGAGGTTCACACTCCTGAAACCTCAACCATCAATAGCCTTGCCCAAATGATGAATGTTGGAGCCGAAGATTGTGGCAAAGTAGTATTCTTTGCTGGTGAGGTTGAAGGTGAAGCAACAGTGGTTCTCGCAGTTGTAAGAGGTGACATGGAGGTCAATACCGTCAAGTTGCAGAAAGTAACAGGGTCGAAATACCTTGAGCCTGCCAATGACGAACAGATCAAAGCTCTCGGTTCGTACCCCGGTTTTGCCTCCCCTATTGGAGTTGACAAAAGCAAGTGCGTGGTGGTAATCGATGATTTGATAGCTGACACCAAAAACCTGGTGATGGGCGCCAATAAGAAAGACTATCACTTGAAAAACGTTTGTGCTGGCCGAGACTATGAAGCGGACAAAGTAGCAGACATTGTAAGTGCCTTTGAAGGTGCCATAGCACCAAATGCTACGGATGACAGTCATGTATTGAAATCAGTACGAGGTGTGGAAACCGGAAATATTTTTCAGCTAGGCACCAAATACACTTCTGGCCTGGACGCTTACTTTGCCGATGAGACTGGAAAGTCACAACCCATTATCATGGGTTCTTATGGCATTGGCGTGGGCCGATTGCTGGCTTGCCTGGCAGAAGAGTATTGTGATGACAATGGCCTGGTGATGCCCATTACGGTAGCTCCTTATCAGGTACACATCGTTGGACTATTGAACAACGATGAAGTAACCGCTGCTGCAGATGAGTTGTATCAGTCCTTGCAAAAAGTAGGTGTTGAGGTACTGTATGATGACAGGCATTTCAAGACTGCTTCCAATGGAGAAAAGTTTGGCGATGCCGACCTCATCGGTATTCCAATCAGGCTGACCGTCTCTAAGCGCTCAATGCAAAATGGAGGTGTAGAACTGAAACTCAGAAATGATGGTGAAGGAAAAATCATCTCCTCTAATGAGGCAGTAGAAGCCGTGAAAGCCGCCATCAGTGAAATGCAGAATAAACTGATGGAGCCGGTAGTTGCCGAAGGCTGGAAAGAATAAAACCCGCAAAAAGAAATACAAGGAGCCGATTCATTCACAGTCGGCTCTTTTTTTTGAAAAAAGTCATCAATTCCCGGTGATACTTCGCTCATTTTTTACACTTCATTATAAAAGCGTAAATTTTGATGAGTATGAAGGCGATTCAAAATCCACAAGTCCGTAGAGAGCTACTATTCACAAAGCTATACCTCGAAGCATTCCCCAAAGTGGCTGTGTTCATTGGCAAACGAGGTGGAACTCTGGAGGTAGCAAAGGACCTCTTTCAGGAAGCCCTGATCATCTATTATGAGCAGGTTGTACTGGAAGACAAACTGTTGCGACAAAATGCAACAGCTTACTTGCTAGGCACGGTGAGGCACCTTTGGTATCAACATCAAAATGGCGACAGCCTACTCCAGCCATTGGATGGCATGGATCAAAACCTGGCTGAAGATTATCCAACGCCAGCCTCCGCAAAGCTTAAACTGATACAAGTGCTGGAAACTGCTGGCAAAAAGTGCATGGACTTGCTACGGGCCTTCTATTATGAACAAGCGCCACTGGATGAAATTGCAGAACAGTTTGGTTTTAGCACTGTGCGATCGGCCACGGTGCAGAAATACAAATGCCTAGAAAAAGTAAGAACCCAGGTAAAAGAAAAAGAATTGACTTATGCGGACTTCACTGAATGAGATCAAAGAAATAGAAGGGTACTTACAAGGCTCTTCAGCTGTTGAAGACCGATTGGTCCTGGAGGCTCGACTGCAAATTGATAACGAATTGGCTGAAAAGGTAACCCTTCAAAACAGGGCCTACGAACAAATAAAGGAATACTCTCGGAAGCAGCTAAGGCAAGAGATTGCCACTGCAGAGCAGCAGGTTTTTACCCAGCCAAAACACCAGAGCTTCAGACAGAAAGTACTGAGCTTTTTCAAGACTTAAACATTCAAAAAATATGGAAATGAGTTTAATTCCTATGGTTGTAGACAACCATGGCAGGGGCGAACGTGCCTTTGATATTTATAGTCTGCTACTCAAAGAGCGTATTATCTTCCTGGGGCAGCAGATAGAAGATCAGATGGCCAATGTCATTGTGGCGCAATTGCTTTACCTCAATAGCCTTGACCAAAAGAGGCAGATCGACATGTACATTCAAAGCGGAGGTGGCAGTGTATATGCCGGCATGGCCATTTATGATGCTATGCAATTGATCTCAGCACCCGTATCTACAGTCTCCATGGGGTTCACAGGCAGCATGGCTACTTTCTTGCTCACTTCCGGAGCCAAAGGAAAGCGATACGCTTTGCCGCAGGCCACCATCCATATGCACCCCAGCAGCGGAGGTTCACGTGGCTATACAAAAGACGTGCTCGTTGCCACAAGGGAACAGGAACGTATACAAACCCAGATCAGCCACATAATGGGTAAAAACACCGGACACAGCTGGCAGGAGATTGAGGAGTTTTTCCTAAGAGATCGCTTTTTGAATGCCCTGGAAGCCAAAGAGTATGGCCTGGTAGATGATGTATTGGGAGATGCGGGAGATTTGCTGAAAATTGACTTTCCTGAGAAAGCCACCATGCTTCAAAATGGTGATCCAGTACCTTAAATATCAATAAGCCTGTGATGATTGATCACAAATGTTCGAGCTTTGACGTCAAATACACCACCGTTCATTCAATAAGGTTTCACTTTTAACTAATGAATTAGTAACTAGTTACGCTTTTGAGGGGTCTACTCTTTAACAAGCATTTTTTCAGACGTCAAAAGATCAAAATAAAACAACATGCTTAAGAATTATCTGAAGGTGGCCATCAGGTCATTGAAAAGGCAGCCTGCATACACTGCTTTGAACATTGTAGGGCTGACGGTCGGTATTGCATCCAGCCTACTCATATTGCTCTACATATTTTACGAAACCAGCTTCGACAACTATCATGAGAAGGGCGACAGAATCTATCGCATCTCTTCAAATATCTCTGAACCCGACAATGCCTTTAAGTGGGCGGTAACTCAGTTACCATTGGGCCATACGCTCAAGAACGATTACCCCGATGAAGTGGAGCAGTACGTAAGGTTCATTCCTAATGGCCGTACACGCCTGGAAAAAGACCTGGTCAACTACTTTGAAGAGGACGTATATTTTGCTGATTCTACTGTCTTCCAGGTTTTCGATTTCGACTTTGTGAATGGCAATAAAGAAACGGCTCTCAATGCGCCAAACAACATGGTGCTCAACGAGACCATGGCCAAAAAAATCTTCAAAGGAGAAGACCCAATCGGTCAAACCCTGAAAACTGATAACAACCGCACTTATCAGATCACAGGGGTGTTCAAGGACATGCCCAGCAATTCGCATATCATGATCAATGCGATGGTCTCTGCTCAAACTATTATTCCTGCTGGAGTAGGCAACTGGGGAGGGTTTAACATCTTCACTTATGTACTGATGCAACCCAATGTGACCACCGCAGACTTTCAGCCCAAACTCAATGAGATTCTAGAGAAGCATGTTGATGTGATTTTCCAGCGAATGGGCATAGAAGTTCAATATGAAATGTTAGCCATTCAGGATATACACCTCACATCAGAGTTTGATGGTGAGCCTGTACCACCCGGAGATATTGATTATGTCTACATCTTCTCTGCTGTAGCCTTATTCCTCATTCTTATAGCCTGTATCAACTACATGAACCTGGCTACGGCACGGTCGGCCAAAAGGAGTATGGAAGTGGGCATTAGAAAAGTAATGGGAGCTAACAGAGGTGGCCTGATAGGTCAGTTCCTAACCGAATCTATCGTGATTACGATCATCTCAATGGCCTTGAGTATTGCTGTGCTTTTCATCATGGTGCCTATCATGAATACCACATTGGGCACCAACCTCGATATTGCGTCATTGGGTGAACCCAAAATAATAATGTCACTAATTGCCATAATGCTGGTAACCGGAGTATTGGGCGGTGCTTATCCGGCTTTTTTCCTCTCTTCATTCAGGCCAGTGGTAGTGATGAAAAGTGGCGGAAATTCAAGTGGAAAATTTTTACGAATTACGCTGGTAACACTGCAGTTTGCCATCTCCATTTTCATGCTCATAGGCACCATGGTTATTTATAACCAGATGCAATACGTCCAGAACAAAGACCTGGGCTTTGACAAGGAACAGGTAATGCAAATTCAACTCAATAACAGGCAGGCAAGGCAACAATGGCCGGTATTGAAGAATGTGCTCTTGCAAAACTCCATCATCAGTTCAGTAGCTACAGGGTCTACCACTCCAGGCAACGGTTATGGCAAGCAGATTTACATGATTGAAAACGCAGAAGGAGTGATGGAAGAAAAGGGAATCGATAATTATCGAATCGATTATGACTACTTCCCTACTCTCGGCATTGAGTTTCAGGAGGGGCGCAACTTCTCACTCGACTATCCATCAGATACTGCCAGGGCCGTGATTGTGAATGAGGCCATGGTAGAGCGCATGGGCTGGGCAGACCCTATTGGGCGTAAGGTAAGAGCACCCCAAGACAGCATACCCTCATTGGTAGTTGGTGTGGTCAAAGATTTTCATCAAATCTCTTTATACGACCCCATAGCTCCATTGATGTTCCTGCCAGGGCGTAACAATGGCTCGGCCATGGTGAGAATTTCAGGAGATGTATCTACAGGCATTGACAACATAAGAACAGCCTGGAACGACATTTTTCCAACCATTCCATTCGAGTTTACCTTTCTGGACGAAAACTTTATGGAGCAATATGAAACTGACCAGCTCAGAGGAAAACTTTTCCTTGGTTTCTCATTCATGACCATTCTTATTGCCTGCCTTGGACTGTTAGGGCTTGCCTCTTATACGGCAGAGCAACGGGCCAAGGAGATTAGTATTAGGAAAGTATTGGGAGCCAATACCCAAGGTCTGATCAACCTGCTGGTAAGAGATTTTGTAAGACTGGTAATCATAGCCGCAGTGCCTGCCAGTATAGGTGCCTGGTTCTTTGGCAATACCTGGCTCGAAAGCTTTGAGTATCATACCACCATCGGTGTGCTGGTGTTCATCATTGTGATCATTGCCACCGTGGCGGTCACCATTCTTACCACTGGTTATCATGCCATGAAGTCGGCAACGGCCAACCCCGCTGAGCGACTGAAATATGAATAAATAAGAGAATAGACTCAGGAAAGAGCCCGGGAATTCATTACGAGTTTCCGGGCTTTTTGTTGGAAAAAACGACATGATTATAATCATGTTTTCTTCCCGGCCCCTGGCACGCTTGTTGGCATAAGTAGTTCATAACCAATACAATTGATCATGAAGGACGATGCCGAAGCTGCCAAACCTTCAGAAGGAAATGACAGCATAAAAAAACGTAAATCTAACTCCGGATGTGGCGGATGCCTCTTCCCTATCATCTTCATCGCACTCACCGCGTACTGCTCTTTCGACAAGAGTGATTTCTACCTAATGCCAGGTGAAACCAACCTGTGGAGCGATGCCATGGAAGAGGTCTTTGACAACCTGTACCAGGTGGTACCCGACAGTCTTGAGGTAAACGATGACCTGGATGTTTTCGATCATACCGACAAGTATGTGAACAAAGGAAACTTGGTTTATGGAGTACACCCCTTGATAAGACTGCGTTCAAAAGAAAATGCAGAACAGGAGTACCTAATGCGAATCATAGGCATCGTTTGGCACCAGGGCCCAGACGCATTTACCATCAGAAGTCTGGAGCTGGACACGCTCATCAACATCAATGAATTCAAGCGATTGAGGGCATTGAAAGAAGTCGAATAGACTTACATCCACCTAACCCTAATTGATGACCTTAATCAGTTTTACGGCTGATTGGGGTCATTACTTTTAGTAAGGTAGAGAAGTACCTTGATTATGAATTAAGAAATCAATGTTCCACTAAATCTTCAAGGTCATGAAAAAGATATTAGTACCACTCGACTTTTCAGCTTGCTCAGATAATGCGCTTCAAAATGCCATACTCATTGCTGAACGTATGCACATGGAGCTAATTCTATTGCACTCCTATCTCATACCGGTTACCATGATAGAGCATGCCCCCGGATACCTCACTCAGGAGATTGAATACTCCGAACAAAGTGCCAAAGATCAATTCGATCATATGCTGAAGCGATTCCCTCAGCTGGGGGATATGAATTTTAAGAAACATGTTGTAACCGGGCCATTGCTTGACGCTGTCAGGAACATCCAGAAAACAGAAGACCTGGCACTGGTGGTAATGGGTACTCACGGAGCTTCCGGACTCAACCGGGTATTGCTCGGCAGCAATGCTTACAATGTGATGAAAAACGTAACCTGTCCGGTTATCGCCTTGCCTGAAAAGGCCGATCTGAAAGGCATGAAGCGAATCGCTCTGGCTGGGGATTATAAAAATGCTTTGAACCCTAGCTGTCTGCAGCCGGTGATTGACCTGGCCAGCACTTTCTATGCTGAAATTGCCGTCATCCACATTGATCAGGACAAAGACCTGGAGCGCCATGAAATGGAGCTTGCTAAACGATTAGAGGGCTATCTGAAGCATGTGAAACACAGCTTCCACTTCCGCACCGATTTCGATGTTGAAGAAGGGCTGGTAGCATTTGCCAAAGACAAAAAAGCAGACCTCATCACTATGGTGAACAAGCGACATAGCTTCCTGGACTGGCTGGCACATGGCAGTGAAACCAGAAGGATGATGCTCGACATTCCCATGCCATTGATGGTACTGCATGAGTAATTACCCCCCCTTATAAGGTCGGGAGCCACAGGTTTCCGGCTTTCTCAAGGCTTAGTCCAACTTCACTCCACAGGCTACTTTCCAGGTTTTGCCTGGTGCAAGAATTCGCAATCCCTCACCCGTGTTGAAGGCATCGATGCCACAAGTCATGGGTTCAATGGCAATGGAGGTGCCATCATCAGGAGTATAGCACTGAATGAAGCCATGGGCTCCATCTTGCCAGACAGAGATTTCATAGTCCTCACCAGCCTTCAATCCAACCTCATTCCTGGCCCCTTTTTCGTTTACCTCAAAACAGGTATCCAGAGACGCGTTCTTCAGGTTATTGAAGGCATCGAAGCAGGTAGAAGGTGACTTTTTACCAGTCGGGATCATCAATTCATCTACTTCTATTTCCTGGCAGGGTGGCAATTTCAAAGCTGCTTGATCTTTGCCTGAAGGCAGGTCAAAATAGGGGTGCCATCCCAGCCCGGCAGGCATGTTGGTATCACCAGTGTTCTGCACCTTGATGTCAATGCTCAGCTCGTTTTGAGTAAGGTGATATGCGATTTCGATATGGAAAGGAAAAGGGTAAGAAGTCAGATCTCCTTTGTATTCATAAGCCAAGCTCACTTTTGCCTCATCATCCCTGCTCAGTTGCTCCTTTACTTCAAAGGCCTTCCCCAAAACAAAGCCATGCAATGCATTGGGTCTACCATGGTCATTGTGCTCGAATTGATAGGCTTTCCCCTCAAACTCATACTGGCCATGTTTCAGTCTGTTAGGAAATGGAAACAGCCATGGATTTTCAACCTGATCGAAGGCTCTGGGCTTGATCAATACTTTCGAATTGAGGGATAAATGGGTAAGATCTGCCCCCATTGCAGGATTACAAATCAGTTCGGAACCACCCACTCTTATTTTCACCATATCAACCTCTGCCATGTCATCTGTTTACAGTAACTAATGTGCTATTTTCCAATGGCATACACAAGACTTAAATCATAGGTGCAAACCCTCTGCAATGAACGCCTCTTAAATGTACTGGTTAATGATGTTTTCGAAGAGTTCCTGTTTCCCGCTTCGCAATGGCAATTCACCATTCTCATGGGCAATTTTATGGAGGTCGGCCATACTCAGTTTTCCATATTCAAAAGCCCGCCCCTGATCGCTGCCGAAAGAAGCGTAACGATCTTTGAGCATTTGCGCATAAGGCGAGTCTGTAAGGATTTTATCGGCTGTAATCAGCGCCCTGGCGAAACTATCCATACCCCCGATATGGGCGTGAAAAATGTCTTCCAGGTCGGTAGAGTTTCTTCTGGTTTTTGCATCGAAGTTGATGCCTCCGCCCTTTACTCCGCCCGCCTGTAAAAAGACGAGCATGATCTCTGTCAGTTCGGTAATGTTATTGGGGAATTGGTCGGTATCCCAGCCATTCTGATAATCGCCTCGGTTGGCATCCATGCTACCTAGTAGGCCGGCATTGGCAGCTACGGTCATTTCATGTTCAAAGGTGTGGTTGGCTAATGTGGCGTGATTCACCTCCAGGTTGAGTTTGAAATCGTCCATGAGGTCGTATTCCCGAAGAAAACCAATCACAGTGGCCGCATCAAAATCGTATTGATGTTTTGAAGGTTCAGCGGGTTTGGGCTCTATAAAAAAAGTGCCCTTGAAGCCTTGACTGCGGGCATAGTCTTTGGCCATGTGCAGGAAACGCGCCATGTGGTCTAGCTCGGCCTTCATATTGGTATTGAGCAGCGACATATAGCCTTCACGACCTCCCCAAAACACATAGTTTTCGCCACCTAGCTTGATGGTCACATCCAAAGCATTCTTCACCTGTGCGCCTGCATAAGCCACTACATCAAAATCAGGATTGGTGGCCGCCCCGTTCATGTAGCGGGGATTAGAAAAGAGGTTGGCCGTACCCCAAAGCACCTTCACACCTGAGGCTTTCTGCTTCTCCAAAGCATAATCGGAAATGGCCACCAGTCGCCTTTCAGTCTCTAAAAGTGTGTCACCTTCATCTACCAGGTCTACATCATGAAAGCAGTAAAAAGGAGCGCCTATTTTAGTAATAAATTCAAAACCTGCGTCCATTTTGTCCTTGGCCCTTTTAACCGGATCGGCCGCAGCATTCCAGGGAAAAACCTTGGTACCAGGCCCAAAAGGATCACCACCAGTACCGCACAATGTATGCCACCAGGCAATGGCAAAACGGAAATGGTCTTGCATGGTTTTGCCAGCCACAATGTGCTTGGGGTTGTAATACTTAAAAGCAAAAGGATTGTCTGAACCCTTCCCTTCGTATTCTACTTTTCCGACAGTTTCAAAGAAGGTTTTATCTCCGGTTAAGATGCTCATGATTGTTTTTATAAGTCTTCTATTTCAATATAGGTAATGAATCGTTCATAGACGAGCCTCATTATCTCAGTTGACAAACCGCTCTAAATGTTGATTCCATTGTTCATTGGCTTTTGCCAACAAAGGGGATACCGCCTGGGGGCTAAAGGCAGACTGTGGCTGTATAATACCCGTGGCTTGTTCCAGGCTCTGGTAAGCTCCAACCGCTACCCCTGCCGCCCTGGCAGCACCATAGGCCCCGGTAGTATCAATCACTTCAATATCGCAGTTCAACAGGTCGGCAATAGTCTGGGAGAAAATCTCAGACTGGAACATATTGTCATTGCCTACCCGAATCACATTCAGGTCTATCCCCATGCCTTTCATCATGTTCATGCCATATACAAATGAAAAGGCAATGCCTTCAAGGGCAGCTCTGTACAAATGCCCCCTACCGTGCCGGTTGAACTCCAGACCAAGCCAGTGTGAGCCAATGTTTTTATTCCCCAGCATTCTTTCTGCACCATTACCAAAGGGGAGCAGGCTCAATCCATCGCAGCCGGGAGCCACCTCAGCTGCCATATGCTCCATATCGGAGAAGTCACAGCCCGCTGGTGCCAATTGGTTGCGGACCCAGGCATACTGACTACCCGCTCCATTAATGCAGAGCAAAACGCCTATTCTATCCGCTTCTGCGCTGTGATTGACATGGGCAAAGGCATTGACCCTGGATTGTGGGTCAAAAACCGGTTGGTCTACTACCCCATAAACCACTCCTGAAGTACCGGCCGTAGCCGCCACTTCGCCTGGCTTGAGTACATTCAGAGACAAGGCATTATTCGGTTGATCTCCTGCCCTGTAAGTGACAGGGGTACCTGCGGTCAGCCCGGTAAGCGCTGCTGCCGATTCGGTGAGTTGGCCTTGATGCGCGGCACTGCCTACCAATGCAGGAAAGAGACTTGCATCAAAGTCGTAGTTTCTCAAAATGTCTTTGCTTACTTCCTTATTGGCAAAGTCCCAAAAAACTCCTTCAGAAAGCCCGGAAACCGTAGTATTGAGTTCGCCAGTAAGCTTCATGGCTATGAAATCGCCAGGCAGCATGACTTTGTGAATGCGGTCGTAGATGTCAGGCTCGTTTTCTTTGACCCACTTGAGTTTGGAGGCTGTAAAATTACCTGGGGAGTTGAGCAGATGGCTGAGGCAGTGATCATGACCTATTTCATCAAAGGCCTGGTTTCCGATGCCTACTGCCCTGCTATCACACCAGATGATGGATGGACGCAGCACCTGCTGGTCTTTGTCTATCAGCACCAGCCCATGCATTTGATAACTGATGCCTATGGCCTTGATGTCTGAGGGGGCTATTTCTGTTTCGTTGAGCAGCTTCTGGGTAACGGTGATGAGGTTTCGCCACCACAATTCAGGTGTTTGCTCGGCCCAGCCACTTTGTTCAGAGATCATCTCCATCTCTCTGTCCGGGTAGCTCGCCAAACCTACCTGTTTTCCACTTTCCGCTTCTACCAGTCCTGCTTTGATGGAAGAAGAGCCAAGATCATAGCCGAGTAAATACATAGGAGTAAGTTAATCGCTATTTCAAATGTAGAAATAATCGAGACTGGAAAAAGAAGAAAAACTACCGGCTGTTAATTTGCCCGGCTTATCCCCACCAAGGCAGCTCCTCAAGGTTTATGTCGGCAATAGAGTCGACTACCAGGTCGGGTTTGAAGGGGAATGCATTCAACTGATCTTTGGTTGACATACCTGAAAGCGTCAAAATGGTTTTGTAGCCTACCTGGATACCTCCCTGAATGTCGGTAGCCAGGGTATCACCTATCACAGTCACATCAGCCGTGGCCAGGCCAATGTGCTTTCTGGCCAGTCGCATCATTACCGGGCTAGGCTTTCCAACAGAAAAGGCCTTTTTACCAGTTGCCGCTTCAATCATGGCTACAATAGAGGCAATGCCCAGGTTGTTCCAACCCTCTTTACGAGGTGAAGGGTCCAGGTTGGTTGCAATGAACTTAGAGCCTTGCAAAATGAAATCGATGGCCTTGCGTACCATCTCTAAGGTAAAGTTTAGCCCCTCACCAACCACTACAAAATCCGGGTCATTTTGCACCAGAGTTAGCCCATTTTCATGCAGGCTCGAAATCAATCCTCCCTCTCCTAGTACATAGGCCGTACCTCGCGGATACTGCCTCCCCATAAAACGGGCTGTGGCCATGGCAGAGGTGTAGACATTTTTCTCGTCTACATGAATGCCCAGCTTTTCCAGCTTTTTCACCGCATCCCATGGGGTACGCTGGCTGTTGTTGGTCATAAAAGTGAAGGGGATATCATTGTCTTGCAGCGTCTTTATAAATTTAGCTGCACCCGGGATTAGCTTGTTCTCCACATAGATAACTCCGTCCTGATCGATCAAAAAGCCTTTAGGCATGGGATTGTAATTTTTACTTAAATATCGTGTTTAGAATAGTTTCTACAAGCTTAGCGCTCATTAAACTATCATTAAGAGTGAAAAGGTCCGATTCTGTTTTGCCTGCTTTGATGCATTGTACCGCCTCCTCAATCTCATGGGCGTAGCCTGTGCTATGAAAAGGTTTCGAAACTACCTCTACCTCATCGCCCTTGTGCACTTCATAGCCTTTGGCCTCCCAAAAACGAGGCAGTTTGATGTAGCCCTCTTCTCCATAAATAACGCCTTCTTTATTGGTGTGCAGGCCAATGCTTCCCACCACCTGTGCCAGACGGTCATTGCCAAAATCGAGTTGCACCTGTATAGTCTCGTCTACCCCTGTAGCCGACTTGATAGCATGGGCCTTGAAGTCTACCGGTTCCCAACCAAAGAGATCGGAGACGATGGTGAGTGGATAAACGCCCACATCGTAAAGGGCGCCTCCTGCCAGGTCGGGGTTGAGCAGGCGGCCATCGGTGGTCAGTTTGTCTACAGAGCGGAAGCCGAAGCTGGCAGTGATGTATTTGATGGCACCAATCTCACCAGACTTAGCACGGGCAATGGCCTCGCGATAGGCTGGCAAAAAACGCATCCACATGGCTTCCATCAGAAAGAGATTTTTCTCACAGGCCAGTTGGACCATGCTTTCTACCTCCTCCACATTAATACCCATAGGCTTTTCGCAGACCACATGCTTGCCGTAATTAAGTGCCTGCAAGGTGTTTTCGCAATGAAAGTTGTGAGTGGTGCTGATGTATACAATTTCCACCTGAGGGTCATTCAACAGGGCCTCATAAGACTCATAGATTCGTGCCTCAGGAAACTCTTCTCTTAATGCTGCAGCATTACTTCTGGAAGCAAAAGCATAGGGAATTTCTCCTTCTACTGATTGCAGGCTTTCTAAAAATTTCCGGGCAATTCTGCCAAATCCGATAAATCCCCAATTCATAAATCTAAGAACGGAAATTCGAGGCAAATCTACTTCTGTAATTCGTCAAATAAATTTCCCCAAGTAGTGTCTGTCCATAATATTGTTGTTTTATGAATTCAATGAATTTCACCCAAACCCTGAAGGGGTATTCATTGAAAATCTGTACTCCCTCTTAGGGTGGGGCAAAGACTGATTTTCAATGTGCAACTGCATAGACAGACACTATAAAGCAGCTTTTTGAATCAAATAAGTCTCTTGTCGAAAGAATAAGAGGAATCGGTCTGACTTGATGACCTTGAGTGAAAGGCCCAGTTTTTCGCAGGCTTGCTGCCAGCCTTTGCGGTCTTTGTTGGTATGGGGGTGGCCTTTGAATTCGAAATTGAAAAGGCTATCGAAAAAATGGGTTAACCTTTTTTGGAATGGGTTTCGATATACATCTTCTATTACGATTACACTTTGACAAACCCTGGCCGCTTCTGCCAATACCTGTTCAGGCTCAGGGGTATGGTGCAACACGGTGAGTAGTAGACCATAATCAAAAACCTGATCCATAAAGGGCAGCTCTCGACCATTGTAAATCACTGGTTTGGTAGAAGGCAAAACCGATTGGTTACTCACATCTACTGCCAGAGTACGGTGTCCATCAGCCGTCATGGCCTGGGTAACCATGCCATATCCGGCACCAATATCGAGTATGTGTGAATTAGGATTGAGCACCTCTTCAAAACGTTTCTTCTTATTCAAGGCATCCCACCGCCAGGCGGCAAGAATCAGTGACTTCACTGGGCCAAGGTTATGAATAAAATTGAGTGCCATAAGTACTTATATGGTAGACAAACCAGGTGCTATCATTGTTTGCAATATATCTTCAACCCGGAAAATGCCGTTTAGTTAAGGTTTTCCGCCCTTTAATTCCCTTAAGGGAGTAGTAATAGATCTTTTTATCACCCTTTAGGGAAGGGGGAAATAGAAATTTAAATATCTAATGTCTTAACTAAACGGCAGGATATCCCCCTATACAAAAACAGGCAGGACCTTCACAGGCCCCACCCTTCAACCCGAATTATGTATTGAAATCCAGGTTTAACCAAAATAGACAGACTACTACTGTATATTTTCCAGGAACCATACGCTCCCAACGTTGTGTCCATTTACCTCTCCACGGGCATTGTCATTGGCAAAGTAATACAGCGGGCGAGTCTCGAAAGTCACTTGCTGGCTGGTACCGGCACCTATTGAGCCAAAATCACCAGTGGTCAATGCTGATGGAATCACCAGGTTTTCGCCACCGAAAACAGGCCAGTTATCCAGGCAGCCACCTGTGCAGTTGCTTTCGTTGGCATTGTCATTGGCAAATCTGTAGAGTGAGTTGCCCCAATCGTCTACCAGGTAGCGGGTTGAATTGCCATCTAATGTTTGCTCTGCCAGCATGACATCATAATCAGGCTTGGCTACGAACCAGCGTCCGCCTACATTTTCTCCATTTACATCACCCGCTGCGGCATCGTTGGCGAAGTAGTACAGCGGCCAGCCTTTATAGGTCACTTGAGTACCACCATCAGGGTGGCTGATGCTGCCAAAGTAGCTGGCATCGAGTCCTTCACCTACCTGAACATCGGCATCAGAAAATGCAGGCCAGTTGCCCAGGCATCCACCGGTGCAATTACTATTGCCATCGGTATCTAAAGTGAAGAAATAGAGCGTGCGCCCATCAGCATCGGTCAGCACATCGCCCAAAGCGGTACTGCGTACTTGTATATCAAATGATGGTGTTTCTGGCTGGGGATCATCGTCACTACATCCCACAAATACCACCATCACTAATGCGGCCACAAAGGCCATAAATTTCCCCTTTGACACTTGATTAAGTCTCATCATTTCTTTGTTAAATAAGTTCTAAGATTATTTCGGAGAGCTACGGCCCGCCTGGCTACTTGCGCAACTTTATAGCGAGAACGGTTCCAAAGCTCAGGAACTTCACACTACCCTGGCCTATGCCAGTGAGCGGAAGTTTAACGAATGGTTCTACAGCAAACCCCAGGTTTGTACTAATAGGAGTTTCGTAGCCAAACGACAGGTTCAGAATACCCAGATAGTGCTGGTTCTGATTCTTTACCTGCCAGGTTTCAGCCCAGTTGGGAATGTTCTCGGTATAGTCGTAGTCATAGTCCTCACGCAACATGAGATAACTGGATATACCGGTACTCGCAAACCAGGTGTTCCCTTTTTTAGTGTAGAAGTACTTTCTGATATTGATTGGAATATCGATCACAAGACAATTGGCCAATACATTCTGCAGGTTTTCAACCCGAGCGGCACCCCATCCTTCAATGGTGTACTCTGAGCCTAGTGCGCTGTATTTTTTCACCGCAATGGCTGCTCCTGATTGAATGCTCCAGGTGGGTGCCAGATAGTATTCCACGCCTACACCAAACATAGTACCGGGATCGGTAAAACCGTCCAGACCCGTGGCGCTCATATCCAGTGAAACCATGGCACTCAACGCCCATCTCGATTTCTCGAAATAGGGTTTTGGCATGCCTTCTTTGAAGTGGGTCGAATCCATTTCAAATACCGGCTCAAAGGCGGGCAATGTCAGCAGCGATGGTACCCAGCGTATGCTCAGCATTTCTACTCCAGACCGTGCATCACGTGCTTCAGATCCACCAGATCCGCTGTCAGTTGCTGTCTCTTGCTCCTGCTCTGGTGCCGCTACATACACATCTGGTATGGAAGGCACAACTGGTTTTGTGCTTGCAGGGCGCGGTTCAACAGCGTCAACTACAGTATTGGCAGCATCGTCTGTGCTAGTGACTGTATTGCTATCTGTAGGTTTTGGTTGCTGAATGGTTTCATCAACCTCTACCTTGTTATTATCATCAATATCCTGATCAGCGGCAGTCTGATTTTCTTCCGCAGGTTTTGGCTTTTCCTCTGCCCCGGTTTCAGCTTCTGATTTCTCCACTTTTGCAGCTGGCTGTTCTTGCTGAGCTTTGGCCTCTGCCTGCTCTATTTGTGCCTGGCGTCTGGCTATGTCCTGTGCCCCTACGGGCCACAGCAGTAGCATCAACAACAAAGCAACTCCGGTAAGTGGGAAAATGATCTTCCAAACAGAGAAAGGCACAGGATTGACTGCATCGAGCTTTTGCTCCATGGCATTCCAGGCGGCAGGGTTAAATTCAAACTGGGCTCCCTGCTCGGCCTCTTTTACAATATGCTCTATCCTATCTTCTGGTTCTCTCGCCTCATCCATATTGATATACCTCTCTATCCAGCATGGCACGCAGTGCCACTTTTGCTCTGGTCAGGTTCGCTTTAGAAGTACTTACAGTAATCCCTAGCTGCTCGGCTATTTCCTGATGTTTGTAACCATCGATTACATACAAGTTGAAAACTGCACGGTAGGCCGGGGACAATTCTCCAACCTTGGCCAGAATTTCTTCATAGTCCAGGTTGTGATCCGGTGCCTCCTCGGTTGATTGATGTACCTGTGCCTCTGTGATATCGGCCAGGTGATTGTGTTTCGCATTTTTCTTAATGTGGTCTAAACAAGTGTTGACCAGTATGCGTCTCAACCAAGGTTTAAAGGGCTTGCCTGAATCGAATTTGCCAATGTTGGCGAAAACTTTCATGAACCCATCATTCAACACCTCCACAGCATCTGCTTCGTTTCCGGTGTACCGGATACAAATGCTCATGGCGTAGCTGTAAAAGTTGCGATACAACTCCTGCTGGCTTTGCCGGTCATTGTTTCTACAGCCGTTAATGATTAGTTCCAAAAGCTTTTCAATCTTATTCAATTGCAGCCCGTTTTCATACTACCGTACTTCGGAGCGTTACGAAAGGCTGCGCAAATCAGAATAAATTTGTAAATATTTCTTTAATAATAGTCTATGCAAAAGGTTGACAAGGGGGTAGACAAGAGGTGAACATTATCGAATATCGATATATAAATCGGCCATTTTGCCATTATTTACCCCAAATACCCATCCAAAGGCAATGAACCAATAAACGCGATTTGCCTTCCAAAAACCCCATTGCACTACCCGCCTGTCAGACGAATAAACAAAGCGGTGTATCATTTTGGTGCGGCCAACCCGACTCATTCTGACACAGAAATCTGCCTCTTCCATCACCTGCATTTCTGTGTTAAATCCGTTTACTTTCAGGTAATCGGCCCTTCGGCAAAACATCACCTGATCTCCAAAAAGCAACAGCAGTCGCCCCCGTAAAAAGGCACCCGGCCTGAAGAACAAAGGGCAGACATAGGTTTTGATATAATTGAGAAACGAAAACCAGATTCTGAGCCTTTTACCCTTCATCAATGACACAAAGGCCCCTAAACTGTTTTTCTCATCACCAAGGAAACCACTGACCAGACTAACCAAATCAGCGGGTACCTGGGTATCGGCATGCAAAAATATGAGGTAGTGGCCTGTGGCCATTCGAGCGCCCTGGTCGAGCTGGTAAGACCTGCCCTGCCTGTCGGCTACAATTACCCTGCACCCATAAGATTTGGCCACTAAAATGGTATCGTCATGGCTGCTTCCATCTACCACAATGATTTCAGCAACTGATGGAGACATGTGTTGCAAGTTGTCTAACACAGCGGGCAATGAGGCAGCCTCATTCAGTGCAGGGATAATGACCGATACCTTGGCCTCGTCATTCATATGACAATCTTAGGGAAAATTTAAAAATGATCTTGTCAAGCAGCATACTTGTAAGGTAATAACAATCATTTCGACCTACGGTTAGAATGAATATAATACTGCTGTAAATAGTGGTAATGAAAGAAACGAAACCCGTTCGTTTACTGCTTGATAAGTCGGTGGCGCTCCACTTTGCCATCGGTAGCAATTTCCAGAATGTAGATGCCTGATGCTGCAAAAGTGAGTAAGTCTTTTATCGAAGCCGTTCCGCTGGCCCCAGTGGTTTGTGTGTTGTACATTACCTGTCCTGCACTGTTAAGGAGTCTGAATTGGAATTCGTCCTGGGCACTAAACTGAGGACTGGTAAGGACCATTTCAAGGTCATAACCATGACTTGGGTTCGGGTACACCTTCCAAATATCTTTATCTTCCTCAAAAAGGCTTTCATCTACTGAAACAGCAATTACCGGACTGTAGTCTGTCAATCCGTTAAAATCCACTTGCTTCAATCGGTAATAAACCTGGCCTCGGTCTTTGTTTGGTGATTCATCAGTAAACGAATAAGAAGTGATTCCACTAGAGGTACCATTTCCGTTCACAGTGCCTAATCCCTCCCAACCTGACAAACCATTAGCCGAACGTTGCACTTCAAAAAAGTCATTGTTCACTTCATCCGCTGTTTCCCATAAAAGGTCTACAGCCCCACGGTTGTTCATTTCACCACTGAAGCTTAAGAGGTTTACTGGCAGTGGTGATTGGTCGTTGGTGACCGCTAAAAAGAACCTTTGGTCTTCACCGGCACCAATCGAAAAGGTTCTGGTCTGGCAGAAAGGCCCTGAGCCACTTTTAGCAGATATATTATTACCCACATCCCAGAAGGGGCTTCCAAGGTTCGAATTCCATATACTGATGCCAACATTGCTGCCTAAGCCAGAAGTTTCAGCACTCGAAGACCAGCATAGTGTGACAGTTACATCTGCTGCTGCACCCTGAATTTTTCGAAGAGACCATTGCGCAGCCACAACATTAGTAGTAACACGACTATCAGAGCTCGGTGGAGTGTTATAAGGACCACGTCTGATGCGCGCCTTAAACTTATGACCACTACAGGTAGGGCAGCTTACGTTTATTGAGAAGAAGGGATTATAACCCATCGGGATAGTGATATCGGTTCCTTCATGAAAAACATCAATACTTGGGTTATCATCTTCATCATCGTCTATAGGGTCGGTATTGAAGTAAATATCATCTGTACCTCCGGTAATGGTTCCTTGAGCGCCCGAGGCTCCAACAGTCATGGTGGTATTATTGGCCATAGTCACTATTCCATTGGTAAGCGTGACCGCTGAATTCACAGTAAAGTCATCTTCAAAAGCAACAGTTCCAGAAGAAGTACGGTTTATCGTCAAATCTCCCAATGTTTCTCCTCCGGTAGTAAAATCTATAGTCCCGGCATCACCCGTACCTCCAACTGAGATATTGGACGTAGTTGAGCCTGTGATGGTACCTACACCCGTGACTGTGCCATCTAGAGAAAGCGTATTCGCACCCAACGAGAGTTCACCTGCAGACACATTGAGAGAGCCTGCTATTGTGGCAGAACCATCCAAAGATTTTGCACCTGATCCTCCTACTTCCAGGCCGTCATAATCGGTTCTTGCAGAAACGGTTTGTGCACCTGCAAGGTCATAGGCTACGGTTGAACCCGAGTTGAGTGTTACACCTCCCAATGTATTCTCAAAAGTGGTTGTAGCACCACCCGAAAGACCATTGGCATTGCTGGTCTGCACTCTACCATTTATTATCACTGTACCCGTTCCCCCTACACAGTTGGCATCCATGTCTAGTGTAGTGCTGGCCACCTGGGTAAAGGTACCATTCATGTCAATGTTGTCGTTGACCGTTACCGTGCCGCTGGTATTACTCAAGGTTAGGTTATTGAAGGTGGTAGTTCCCCCTGAAGCGGTGATGCTCTGGGTTCCGGTTCCATTCAGGTCTAAGACACCCGCTGTATCGTTAAAGGTAGCTCCTGTATTGCTGAAGCTGCCACCCAAAGAAACCGTAGCAGCAGAGGTCTGATTGACCGTTCCGGCCGACATGCTGAAGTCGTTACTAATGGTAAAACTGGTGTTCTCCAGGTTTTTAGTGCTGGTACCCGAGAAGGTCAGGTTGTGGAAGGCACTTGGTGTATTGAGCATGTTGCCATCGGTACTACCAGTGAATTCGTGGGTTCCGGTAAAGCCCGAAATATCAGACTGGGGGAAGTTGAAATTGTTATTGGTAGTGGCCGTAATGCTCTTGGTGCCAGCTCCGGTAACCGTACCAAAATCATGGCCAATGGTGGTACCCAATGTGAGGGTTCCGCCCAGAACAAGAGAGAAGGCACTGGCATTATCACTAGTAACAGTCACTGTATGGTCTGAAGATATTTCCACATTGTGACCATTAGGTGCAGTACTGGCTGCAGCTCCGACATGACTAATCGTAGACCAGGTACCCGCTGTTTCCCAATCACCTGTGGCCCGGCTAAAGTAGGTATCAACAGCAGAGAATTCTGCGGTAAGACCGGCTGTAAATTGCGCAGCAATAGTAGAAGTACCCGTAAGTGAGATCAAATTACTTCCGGCCGTAACGGTAGAACCGGTTCCTCCAGCAGGTGACCAGTCACCACTTACTACAGTACCGGTCACATAGCTGGCTTCGGTACCCTGCACATCAGCGTCTACATAGGTAAACTCTAAAGTGGCTACTGCACCAGCCAACCCTGTGGTGGCCAATGTCCAGTAACGGGTCAGTTCCGTATCAGCAGCATCGTTGGTAAGTGGGTGACGCTCATCAAAGGTTTCCACCGTAATGGTTCCGGTGTTGGTGTTGGTAGTCAGGTTAGTCCTTACTGGCGTGTAATCTGTACCAATGCCTATTGGGAAGGTAAAATCTAAGGTGCTTGCCGGAAAACTCTTGGTAATGCCATTGTTGGCTGAAGTCCGGATCATTTTAGTAGATCCAAAAGATGAACCCGTGATGGTGGCATCGCTACCAAAATTCAGGGCATTTGACTCAATGTCCAGCACCACTGTTCCGGTAAAGTCCAGGTCGGCATTGAGGGTAATGGCACCGCCTACTGTGGTGGTTCGGCTCGTGCCTGTCAGCGTGAGGTTGCCAAAGGTACCTGTACCCGATATGTTGTGATTGGCATCGCTGAGAGAAATACCTCCGGTGCCAACCGTACCACTGGTATGGGTAGCGTTGTTGGTCACGTTTCCAGTCACATTAATCGTTCTGCCACCATCTTCAACAGTACCACTGGTGAGTGTCAGGTCATTGGCCACGGTAATGTCATTGGTACCGCTTATGGTCAAAGTACCAGCAGACTTGTTAAGCACCAGGTCGTGAAAAGTAGTACTGGCATTGATGGTACCCGCCTGTGCCCCTGAACCATTGAAGGTTGTCGTATTTGAGTTGGCTGTGAATGTACCTGTATTGGAAAAACCTCCTCCAATGTTGACTCCAAAACCATTCGCATCAAAAGTAGAGTTGGCTTCTGCTATGGTTAGTCCATTAAGCGATAAGGCCTGGTTTTGAATGGTGAGGCTGGCCGTGTTAGAGCCACCGTTTCCAGTCACAGCAATGTCATTCAGAGTTATGCCTGAACTAATCGTAAAGGTCTGATTGCCATTAGAGCCTGGTGTAAAGTCGATGGTTCCCCCACTGATGGTGTTAGAGCCCGGATGCAGGTATAGGTCATTAAAGGTAGTACCACTTCCTCTGATGATGTTGATGGTGCCAGAGGTCATGGTAAAGCTACCAGAATTGGCTACCTCCAGCTTGGCACGAGTGTTTTGAGAGTTACTACCGTGGATGTTTACGGTACCTCCGGTTTGAGAATACGTCAGGTTACCAGACGTAGTACTGGTAGGTCTTCTGATCTGTCCGTTTACAGTAAGGGTTCCACCCTGCACATCAATAGTAGGGCTGCCGGTAGAGGCATATTCAATGTCGTTGTTATTGCTGTTGCTGGTGTTACCCACTATCACAGAACCACTGACAACTTCAAGCTCTCCATTGAGGAAAAGGTCATTCCCATCAGCGCCAGTGGTAGCAAAGTTGATGGTGCCACCACTTGTTGCCAAACGCGTATTGCTGGGTATGGTGTAAGTAGTAGCTGAAGGGGTAATTGATTGAGCACTGGTAAGCCTGAAAGTACCATTAGTTAAGGTAAGTCCGGTCAATGAGAAAGCGGTGGCGTTAACATTCAATTCAGAGCTAATGTCTGATCCCTTATTGATAGTTAATGGACCAAAATCAGTAGTGGCTCCGGTACCGGTAATACTCGCTGCCGATGACCCGGTAAATGTTACATCGACCGCACCAGTACCCGCATTAGGCACAAGGTCTAGGGTACCATTATTAGTCAAAGACGCACCAATACTCAAAGTATGAGTAAAGTTGGTGTTCGCTAGGTTAAAGGTGGTACTACTGCCAATGGTTACGTCATTACTCACTGTGAAACTTGACGCAGAGCCATCATTCAATTGCAGTGTAACTGAATTCGAGTTTAATGAAGTCAATATCAGATCATTACCAATGGCATAGGTAACACCATTTGGGGCAAACACGCTGGCTGAATTTGAGGCGGAAGCTCCATCTGTGATTGTCAGGTCATTTAAAATGGTAAGGCTTGCGTTGGGTAAAGTCACATTTGAAGCACCAAAAGCATGGACTCCTGCTACTATGGTAAGATTGTGATACGTAGTTGGAGAAGACGGCAGCGTCTGAAAAAACAAATCCCCGTTATCATAAGTGACTGTTCCACCAGATGCACCTAGAAATTCTGAGGCATCACCACTTGGAAAAACCGGGGCGGCAAAACTTGATGAAATGACCAAATTGCCTGTTCCTGAAATTGTGCCAAAATCATGACCGGTAGAGCCCCCCAGGTCCAAAGTACCGGTCAGTTCCATACTAGCAGAAGACCTGGTGTTGGTAGTTAGATTGACAATATGGCCACTGGCAATGATCACTTGTGCACCAGTTACGTCCTGTGGCAATTGAGTTGCTGCAGAACCACTGTGAGCAGTAGTAGACCAGGTAGTTTTACTTCCACCACTGTCTGTATCCCAATCAGCCCCGGTTGTAGTAATATTAGTGGCATCGTTGCGAGAGTAAAAAATGGTCACTGATGCAAATGGATCATCGGGAGTTGGATCACCCGCTGTAAAGTCGCCATCTATAAACGCAGCCCCAGAGAGGTTACCTGTTCCTCCGATTGCATTGCTTGCTTCCACAACATCGGCTGCATCTCCGCTGGTCCAGGTGCTGTTGCTTGTATTGAACCTGCCAAATGTATAATCTGTTTCAGTGCCTACGATATCACCATCTGCATAGGTATAAGTGTGGGTAATGTTGCTTTCACCTGTAAACCCTGAAGAGCTTACACGCCAATAATAGGTCAACGATGTGCTTGCCTGTGTCACATTGGGGTGTTCTGCATCTACAGGTTTGACGTTGATGGTTCCGGTGGAACTTGCTGTAGCCACATTGATGGTGGCAGGTGTATAGCTACCTACGCCAATAGGCCAGGTAAAAGAGCCTGTAGCTCCATAAGTTCTGGTTACGCCATCATCGGCATTGGTTCCTGAGGTTTGGATATAGCGTGCCGAACTTTCTCCGCTGGTGGTGGCTGAGCTGCCAAAGGTCAGCAGGTCGCTGCCTATGTTGAAGAGCTTGTCATTTGAGAAGGTCAGGACACCATTCACCGTAATGTCTGCCGAGGTGCTGATAGGTGCCGAAGCGGCATTGGTATTAAAGAGCGTAAGGTTTTGGAAAACACCGGTGCCATCACCGCCAATGGCCTGTGTGGCGGTACCGGTCAAGGATATGGCACCACTGCCCGAATGTGTGGCAGAGTTGGTGACAGCTCCAGCCACGGTATGTGTAAAACCACCATCGGCAAAAGTACCTGCCGTTAAAGTAAGTGCCGCACCTACTGCCATGGCCGCTGAAGGTGTTAAAGTGCCTCCACTTTTGTTCATGGTCACATTATTGAGGCTGGTAATGGTGCCGGTCATGGTAAAGGCCTGATCGCCTGTTCCGTCAAATGTGAGGGTGTTAGTCCCTGGTGTTAATGTCGACCCACCGCCAACCACCAGGTTTCCGCCCACCAGAAGGTCATCACTATTCATGGTCAGGGTCACGTTGGAGCTGAGGGTCAAATTACCATTGACATCCAATGATGTGGTGGTAATAGGGCCATCATCTGCTGTTCGTACATCTCCGGTAGCGCCATCACCATCTTCCTGCACGGTGAGGTTGTTGAAGGCTCCATTGACCACTATGCCAAAATTAGTTGCATCCGTTACTTCGGCTATTACAGTACCTCCGGTAATGGAGAAGTCAGAATCTTTGGTAATTATGCTGATTCCGGCTACGGCATTAGGGCTGCTTACTGTAAGCGTACCCCCACTCATAGTAAATGAATTCCTGGTTTCGGTTGTATTGGCGGCCTCCATGTCCAATCTGGCTTCAGAAGCGCTGTTACCACCTGTGCTTTGGTCAATGGTTACAGTACCAGCTGACTGATCATAGGCAAGTGCATTGGCGGTACCAATGGTTGTGCTTGAGGCCCTCAATTGGCTGATGTTCACCGTACCTCCATCAATGTCTAGTTCAGCATTGCCGGCATAGGTAATACCATCACTATCAGAATTATTGTAACTGCCCGATGAAACCTGCAGCTTCCCAACCAAATTGAGCGATTGATTGGAGCCCATGCCACCAGTTACAGTAACGGTCACACTTGCACCATTGATGTGCAATGCACCATTTTGAGGAATAAAATAATCCGTTCCTCCTTCAGTCAATGAGGGTATACTAATGTTAGCGCCCAGTTCCAGGGTTCCGTTTTGAATCGAAAGCGCTTTGTTAATGGTAGGGTTGGCATCATCACCTGATGAGGTATTTGTCTGATCATTCCTGCCAAAAATTCTGAAGTTGTCGGTTGAAGTACTACTAACAGTCAGTGTGCTCGTTTGGCCACTGCCCTTGTTCACAATCAGCCTGAAAAAGTCTGTATTACCAGAGCAACTCAGCGTCTGACTATCCGTGCCCGAGAAGGTGACTTCCACCACACCTACAGTTGGGTCAGCGGTATATTCAGCAGACGCCTGAGTGGTGAAATCTATCGTACCAGAGTTGGTAACATTTCCCGTAATGGTAGCGGTGTGCGTGGCTGAAGTGGTGTTGGTAGTGATGCTGTTACCATTGTTAACCGTAATGTTATTGAAGGTAAAATCCCGCACGGTAGCACCATTACCTAAGGTAAGAGTACTGCTGTTTTCAAGAGTGAGCGTACCATTCACCGTCATATCCAAACCTGCGGTGAGCGTGGTATTATCAATGATCAGGTTGTTGTAAGTCGTCTCATTACTGGCCGTGAGTGTCACAGATCCCGCAGAGGTAACGTACTCAAAAGTACCTCCCGAAGTAGCCGCGAAATCATTGGTGGTTACAGCCGGATGCGTACTGGTAGAGGTAATTAAACCGGTACCCGACATTTGGCTGTAGTTATGCCCACTTGTAGCAACCAAAGCCAGAGTGCCATTTGCTTGCACTCGCATATGGTTTACATCAAAATCATTTTCAGTTACCGTTACTGTTCTATTGAGAAGAATAACTGCCTCATCAGCTGATCCGGGCACGGCCGAGTTGACCAATGTTTCACCGGAAGAGTCCGTGGTCCAGGTCGCGGGAGTTTCGGCATTGCCCGATTGGTAACTGTACAATATCAATGCTGAAGAGGTGGTAGTGGCTACTGCTCCCGGTGAGGCAGTAAGGTAATCGGGGTCTGGGCTGTTACCTGTGTCAAACTCATAGGCTTCAAAGGTGTAACCAGTTCCGGCCGCTAAACCACGAATGTTCACAGAGGTGCCTGTACCTGAGAAAACAACGAAATTGCCCCCGGAACCGCCTATTTCGGATCCAGAGCCAAATACATTGTTAGCAGTGTAGCTAGTATTATCAACAGGGGGTACAGCGCTGTTGGCTGTCAAACGGGCAACAATTAAAACATTGACACCATTTCCACGAGTCCATGTAAGGGTAAGCGTACCTGAACCCAAATCAGAAACAGCAAGGCTAGATGCCTGAATGGTTGGTTCGGCCATTGTAGCCATAGAGGCTAGAGGTGAAAGTATCACCCACAAAAAAACGAAGCGACCTATATAGGCCGTTAATAGACGAGCAAGCACTTTGGTATCCTATTACTTGGTTGAGCTTGGGATGCCATGATGCAGTTTGTGTCAGATGTATTAGGTGTCGCTAAAAGCGAATTGCAAATCTACAAATTCTCACAAATAACCCAACGATTTTCATATTGAAATCATCTGATTTTTCCTTGGAATTAATCCAAAATGGGTTAAATGTCTGTTAAATCCGTAGACTGTGCGTGTACGCAAAGTTAACACAAACTGGATCATAAGTGGAGTTATTCATGCCTCAGTGAGGTAATTGGGTTGGCAATCGCTGCTTTAATCGATTGGTAACTCACTGTTAGAATGGCAATGGTCAGGGAAATACCAGCCGCCATCAGGAAGATTGTGGCACCTATATTTACCCTTTCTGCGAACTCTTTGAGCCAATTATTCATCAGGTAATAGGTAAGCGGAGCCGAGATGATGAAAGAAGCAGTCACCAGTTTCACAAAATCTTTGGAGAGCAAAATCACCATGCCCCTTTCTGTAGCACCCAACACTTTGCGAATGCCTATTTCCTTCACTTTCTGCTGAGCTGTGTATGCTGCCAGACCATATAAGCCCAGGCAGGCGATGAGTATGGCCACAATGGCGAAAAATGTAAATACACTGCTGAAACTCTCTTCAGCCTTGTATTGCTGATCAAATTCTTGATTCAAGAAAGAGTATTCAAAGATTCTTCCGGGCATGATCTCCTCATAAGCCTCCTCGATTCGTTTAATCACCTGATCAAAATTAGCCGTCTCTACCTTAGCCGAAAGGTATCCGGCAGCCCCTTGCTGCATGGGCATGATAAAGGGTTCAATGGCATTTTGTACCGACATGAAATAAAAGTCTTTCAATACCCCAATCACACGCCCTTGTCTGCGTCTCCAGGCCAGTTGCTTGCCTATGGCTTCTTCAGCACTGGCAAATCCAAGCCGGTTGACACCCGCTTCATTCAAGATGAATCCTTCATTAAGGTCCGTTCCAAATTCTTCACTAAAACCACGACCAGCAACCAACTCCAGATTATAGGTGTCTATAAAGTCATAATCGGCAGTGATAAAGCGCATGTCATTCCAATCAGCATTTTGGTCCCAACCCAATCGAACCACATTGTTGGCCATCTCTTTGCCCGGTACCCTGGAAGACAAGGAGACTGCTGAAATCTCAGGAAATTGCTCCAATCGGTCTTTCAACACTGGAAAATTTTCTGCCGTACCTGCCCCAAATCTGCTGGGAATATATATCATCCGCTCTTTTTCAAAACCCAGCTCCAGGTTGCGCATATAGTTCAGCTGGTCGAAAACGATGAGGGTGGCAATGATGAGGCTAATAGAGATCAGAAACTGAACTACTACCAGTCCTTTGCGCAAAAAGGTGCCTTTTGCCGAAGTCTTAAAACTGCCCTTCAGGGTTTGAGTGGGCTTGAAGGCCGAAAGCACAAAAGCTGGGTAACTGCCAGACAGCACTCCTACAAAAAAGGTAATGCCAAGCAACATCAGCCCCAATGGCATATTGCCGATAGGATCAAAAACCATGGCCTTTCCGGTAAACTCATTCAGAAATGGCAAACTGAGCAAGATCAACCCAATCGATAATACCAGTGACACAAAAGCCATGAAGATAGACTCGCTGAGAAATTGAGCAATGAGATGCTTTCTGAAAGCACCAACTACTTTTCTCACCCCTACTTCTTTGGCCCTGTTGACAGAACGTGCAGTGGCCAGGTTCATAAAGTTGATACAGGCAATAACCAGAATAAAAACACCTACAAAAGAGAAAATATAGACATAAGCCTGATTGCCATTGGTCTCGTATTCGGCCCTGAGAGAAGATTTTAGGTGAATGTCTTTAAAGGGAATGAGCATGTACTCTTGTCGGTAACCCGAACCGGTTTCCTGTTGCAGGATGTAGTTGGCCGAAATGCGCCTGAGTTTATCTTCCAGGGCCTTTACGTCCGTACCCGGTACTACTTCCAGATAGGTGTGCGTACCAAAGCCCCACCAGGAATTGCCAATGCCATTGGTTACCCTGAGCGTCTCCATAGAGCCCAGTAACTCAAATTTCAAATGGGTATTGAAGGGAATGTCTGCCAGCACCCCAGTCACCTTTAGCTGGGCATCCTGATCCGGAAATTTCAACGACTCCCCTACCACATCTTCTGAACCAAAGTACTTGATGGCTGCAGCACGGGTAAGCACAACGGTATAGGGCTCTTTCAAGGCCGTGGCCGCATCACCTGCCAAAAGTGGGTAATCAAAGAGCTCAAATACATTCGAATCGGCCCAGGTTATGTCCTGATAAAGCCGCTGATTACTCCCTGGCTTTTCAACCACCTGATTGGTTCGCTTGAGAAAACGAACAGAGGAAACAACTTCAGGGTAATCTTTGACCATGTACTGCGCCACTACGGGAGAAATACCCGCCCACATTTCAGATCCGCCATCATTTGGCAGAAAATACTCTATGCTGGCACGAACAATGTTATCGGCCTTACTATGATGCTGGTCATAGGTGAGTTCATCCTGCACATACAGAAAAATAAGAAGAGAACAGGTGATGCCTACAGTAAGACCAAAGATGTTGAGGAAAGCATACACTTTCTGCCTGAGCAGCGAGCGTAGCGCAATTTTGAGATAACTTTTGACCATTGGACCCGGGTTTTTTAGTTGAGTGACTTTTACAAAGACTGCACTTTCTCTGTTTCGTTACGGACAAATACCGGTTTTTTAACCGATGGTCAGATTTTAAGCAGTGAATGGTGCGGTTTTGGCTGTAAAAGCAGATATTGAACCCTGATCAAAGTGTCGATCATACTGACTCTCAGGATATAAGGCAAAGAAGTTCCGCCAAGACTTTTGATTATTTCGGAACTCGAAGTAAATTTGCCTCGTTATGGGTTTTGAGAACCAGCAGCAGAAAGCGATGAGTATTAACGAAAAACAAGTACGCCAATTTACAGATGCCCTGGAAGCCATGCTTATGAAGATGCAAGAGGTAGATAATACCTGCATTGAAGCTTCTAAGGACCTTACCAAACGAGAGTTTGGCCTGTTGGTATTACTTGGAAAACATCGCTCGCTCATCATGAAAGAGGTTTCTGACTTTATGAGCGTACCCATGAGCACGGCCACAGGCATTGTCGACAAGCTCGTTTCCAAAGGCTACCTGATGCGCTTCTATTCTGAAGAAGATCGCAGAATAGTAAGAATAGGCCTGTCTAAATTTGGCCAGGAGCTGTACGAGATGCTCGAAAAAATGATGCACTACTTCGGCCAGCACATTCTGGAAGGCTTTACACTCGAAGAACGCGACCAGTTCATCTTCCTAATGGAAAAAGCCACACGAAACCTCGACTTCAAATTGAAGGCTGGAGCGCTTTCCTGATATTTTTTTCAAAATATATTTCGGTTTTCGTAATATTCTGGAACTAAAATATACTGAAATCGTATTTTACGTTTGTCGTACAAATCGAAATTCGAATTAACTCAACAATTAAGATATATGAAAAACACGATGAACAGCCTGAAGAAAAACGGCCAGCAGTTTGGAGAACGCTGGGGACGTTTTGTGGTGAAGTTCAGGTGGCCGGTACTCATCGGCACCATTCTTTTGGCCATGGGCTTTGGCTCAGGGGGTCAAATGGGCTTCAATAGCGACTACCACGTTTTCTTCAGTGAAGACAACCCGCAACTGCTTGCCTATGATGGCATGCAAAATAAGTACACCAAAGACGATAATGTTTTCATTGTCATTTCCCCGAAAGACGGCAAGGTGTTCAGCAAGGAAACACTTACGGCCATTGAAGAACTGACCGCAGCGGCCTGGCAAACGCCCTATTCCAGCCGTGTAGATGCCATCACCAACTTCCAGTACACCCGGGCAGTAGACGATGACTTGTATGTAGACGATCTGATAGCCAACGCCAATGAAAAGACTGCGGCAGAGCTGGAAGCACTGAAAGAGATCGCCATCAACGATCCGCGCATAGTCCACCGCCTGATCAACGAAGAAGGCACAGTAACAGCAGTGAACGTAACTGTGAGGCTGCCTGAGCAAGACAATGGTGAGAGTGCCGAAATCACTGCCTTTGCCAGGGAAATGGTAGCAGACCTGGAGGCCAAATACCCCAACCTGGACACTTACATGTCGGGCATGGTCATGCTCAACAGCGCCTTTTTTGAGGCGGCCAATGGCGATTTCATGACCCTCACTCCACTGATGTTCCTCATCGTGATTGTGACCATCTTCCTGACTACCCGCACCTTGAGTGGCACCTTTTCTACCCTGGTGGTCATAGTGCTGTCTATCATGACCGCCATGGGCTTTGGCGCCTTTATGGGCATTGGGCTTACCCCCCCTTCAGGTGCTTTTATCAACATCATTCTCACCCTGGCAGTGGCCGATAGTATCCATGTACTCATCACCATCATTCAGCAAATGCGCAAAGGGCTTTCCAAGCGCGATGCCATTGTAGAATCGCTGAGGGTCAACTTTATGCCCGTTTTCATCACCAGCCTTACCACTGTTATTGGTTTCATGTCTATGAATTTCTCGGATTCACCTCCGTTTCACGACCTGGGCAACCTCACAGCAGTAGGCATGGTAGCGGCATTCCTGTACTCTACTTTGACCCTGCCCGCCTTGCTCTCTTTGCTACCAATGAAAATTAAAGTGAGACCTGAAAAAGAAGCCAAGCCTGGCTTCCTCGAAAGACTCGCGGAATTCGTGATTGGCAACAAAAGGCCAGTAATCGTAGCCTCTTCCCTCTTCATCATCCTCTCTGGCTTTCTGGTATTTAAGAATGAACTCAACGATGAATTCATCAAATACTTCAGCGATGATGTGGCCTTCAGGCAAGACACAGATTACATCTCAGACAATCTCACCGGCATCTATACTGTAGAATTCTCGATTGGTGCAGAAGGCGAAGGAGGCATCAATAACCCTGAGTACCTCAACACCCTGAAAAACTTCGAAGACTGGCTCTACTCCAATGATGAAGTGGTGCATGTCAACGCCTTTACCGAGGTGATGGAGCAGGTAAACAAATCGATGCATGGTGATGACCTCTCCTACTATCGCATGCCCGACAACCGCGAAGAAGCGGCCCAGTACCTACTACTTTATGAAATGTCGCTGCCATTCGGGCTCGACCTCAACAACCAGGTCAATGTAGACAAGTCGGAAACCCGGGTCATTGTCACCATCAACAACATTCCCACCCAGAGCATGCTGGCTTTCAGCGAACGCGCATCCGGCTGGCTGATGGATAATGCCCCTGAATACATGCGAGCGGAAGGTGTGAGTAGCACCATGATGTTTGCTCACTTATCTGAAAGGCAAATTCTGAGCATGATCAATGGCACAGCCGTGGCACTCATTCTCATCTCAGTAGTGCTGGCCTTTGCCATTCGCAGTGGCAAGTTTGGCCTCCTGAGTCTGATCCCCAATGTGACGCCTGTAGTGGTAGGTCTTGGGCTGTGGGGCCTCTTTTATGGCTATATCAACACCGGTATCTCCATTGTGTTTGGCATGACGCTGGGCATTATTGTGGACGACACGGTTCACTTCCTCTCCAAATATTTGAGAGCGAGAAGAGAGCTTAACAAGAGCCCTGAAGACGCTGTGCGCTATGCCTTCTCTACAGTAGGCCAGGCACTGCTGGTCACCACTTTTGTACTGGTAGCAGGCTTTCTGGTATTGGCGCAATCCAACTTTGGGCTTAATTCAGACATGGCCAAAATCACGGTCATCATCATCCTGTTTGCACTGGTGCTCGACTTCCTGATGTTGCCAGCCCTACTGATGCTTTCGCCAGTTAAGCGTGCACAGGACCAAACCAAACCGGCCAAACCAGACAACCCCAGGTTGACACCATTACCAGCCTCATAAACGAATTCAAGAATTAAAAATCATAACCATGAAAAGATTATTAAACACCTTATTAGGACTGCTGGTAGCCGTTTCGCTATCGGCACAATCGCCCGAAGACAAAGGGCTTGAAATAGCCAAAGCGGCCGATGCTTTCGACCAGGGCTTTGCCAGCTCACAAACCAAGCTTACCATGATTCTGACCAACAAGCAGGGTCAGGAAAGCACCAGGTACATGAGCAACAAGACTCTGGAACAAACCGAAGATGGAGACAAATCTCTAATTGTATTTGATAGCCCCAGAGATGTGAAAGGCACCGCTACGCTCACCTTTACGCACAAAGAAGGCTCTGACGATCAATGGTTGTACCTGCCTGCTTTGAAAAGGGTGAAACGCATTTCTTCCAACAATAAATCGGGACCGTTTATGGGCAGTGAGTTTGCCTATGAAGACCTCTCATCACAAGAGGTGGAAAAATACACCTATAAGTTCTTGAAAGAGGAAACCATCAATGGAGTTGCTGCTTATGTGATAGAGCGCGACCCGGTAGACCCGAAGTCTGGCTATGCCCGACAGGTGGTTTGGTACAACAAGCAGAATTATCGTCTGGAAAAAATGGACTTCTACGACCGTAAGAATGCATTGCTCAAAACGCTGCAGTATTCTGAGTACGAAGTGTACAAAGAAAAGCATTGGAGGGCCGGTCAAATGGACATGACCAATCACCAAACGGGTAAGAAAACCAGGCTGCTGTTTGAAGATTACGCATTCGATCTGGGTTTTAGCGATACTGATTTTTCCCAGAATAGTCTGAGAAGAGCGAGTAGATAAAAGTAGAGTGAGACTATTTCCGATCATGTATAACCGATCGAATACTTTGAAAAACTGGTGGAGGGCAGCGCTCTCTGCCAGTTTACTTCTGCTCCTCATTCCTGTCTCATCGATGGGTCAGGAAAAGAAGAAGAAGAAAGAAGGCGTCTTTCAAGAGTTTTCAGGCTATGTAGGCTTTGACTATCGCTATTTTTTCAATGACGGGCTATACCCGGAACAGAAAAAGAGCTTTCCATCATTGGTCATTCAACCCGAATACCTCTATGAATGGAATAATGGCAATGACCGTATCAAATTCATTGGCTTTGGTCGGTTTGACCGCGATAGGCGCAGAACCCATTTCGACATCAGGGAGCTCTATTACCAAAAGGTAAAGGGCAACTGGGAGCTAAGTGTAGGTTTGAAGAAAATTTTCTGGGGAGTCACTGAGTCGGCCCACCTGGTAGACATCATCAATCAAACCGACTTTGTAGAAAGCTTTGACGGGGAAGAAAAACTCGGTCAGCCCATGGCTCAGTTTTCTTATACCACAGGCATTGGCACCTTTGACCTGTTCTACCTACCCTACTTTCGTAAACGGGTATTTCCAGGCAATCGTGGCCGACTGAGAACGCCATTTGTGATCAATGAAAGTGATGTGCCTTTTGAGTCTTCAGCTGAGCAGACGAGGCCCAGCTTTGCCGCCAGGTGGTCTACCTTCACCGGTCCCTTTGACATAGGCTTGTCACACTTTTATGGCACAGGTCGTGAGCCTATTTTCAGTGTGACTGATCAGGGAGAATTTCTCTTTCAGTACGGCATCATCAATCAGACTGGCTTAGACGTTCAAGCCACTACTGGCCCCGTGCTTTGGAAGCTGGAAAGCATTGTGCGCACCAGCGACATTCAGGACATGTGGGCCATAGCAGCTGGCTTTGAGTACACTTTCTTTGATGTAGCCAGCAAGGGGCTGGACATAGGCATTGTAGCGGAATACCTGCATGACGACCGAGGTCTGTTGGCACCCAGTAGCCTGGACAACGACCTCTTTACCGGGGTACGCCTGGCCTTTAACGATGTGCAAAGCACCGACTTCCTTATCGGGGGTATTTTCGACCTGGACAAAAGCACCCGACTTTGGAGTGTGGAAGGCAGCAGACGCTTTGGCAACTCATGGAAAGCGGAAATAGAAATGCGACTCTTCAGCAAGGTAGATCCCAGCGAATTTCTAACCGTAGTGCGTGAAGACAGCTTTATGCAGCTAAGCATTAACAAGTTCTTTTAACCTGAATTATGGGTTAGAAATCGTAATGAAGGCTTAAAGCGCAAAGATTCAGACATTTATGTTGTGAAGGCATAGCAGCGCTATGGCGAGTCAACAAAAAGGATGTTAAATGTCTGAAACGAAGTGTTTTAAGCATGGAATAGATAATCTAATCCATACTTCAGGTTTACAACCATGAAACGCCAGCTTGACTTTCTGGCGCCTCATGGTTGATTAATAGTCGATAGGAGAGGCACCCAGATGGGTGCTTTTCTTTTTTTCATTCATATGTAGATCAACTGATTTTTCAATTCAACGGTCATGTTCTGCGCTTTTAAATACCATTATTTCTATCTAAATTTTCAATTGACCCTTAACTGAAGTACAAAAGCAGGTCGGCCAGCTGCCCATGACCCAACTCGAAAAAGTAAGCCACTGGATCTACAGCCTGAAATATTCAGACTTGCCAGATGGGGTAATCAAAATGGCCCGGATTCAGGTTTTGGATGTGCTGGGAGCCATGAGTGGGGCCTATCAAACACCGGTATGTCAGAAAATCAAAGCAAGTCTGAAGGGCAGCAAAGGTGATACCTCCGTCTTTATGCAGGCAGAAAAATGGGACCTCTATTCAGCTGCCTATTATCATGCCGCCCTTATCAATGCCCTGGAGTTAGATAACTTCTCTTTTATGGGACACCTCAGTCAGTCAGCTGTGCCAGTAGCATTTGCCATCTGCGATGAGCTGGACTTGCAAGAAGAAGACCTGCTGCTTTCGCTGGTGGTGGCACAAGAGGTAACGGGAAGAATGGGTGGTTATATGGCCACCGGCCCACAACAAGGCCATATGCGTGCATTTTTGCATCGAGTGGGCGCAGCTGTAACGGTATCAAAACTCTACAAAAGCAGCCCTGAAGTCATTGCGAAGGCCATGGCCATTGCCTTGTCTTTGCCCGAGTTTCCTTTGATGCCCGCGTCATTTTCACCCGATACAAAGGTGCTGTGCACCTCGCCTCCCACAGTGGAAGGCATCAGAGCCGCTCATTTGGCCCGTGTGGGCATGGATGCCACCGTAGACATACTGGAACACCCACTGGGCTTCATGAGATTTTTCAGCTATATGGATCAAGTGCCCGACTTCTGGTCTGAGATCGGCAAAACCTGGGTGATGGAGTCGGTCTCTTTTAAGAAATACGCTTCCTGTGGTTACGCCCAGGGAGCCATCAATGCAGTGCTGAAAATCAAACCTAAAAGCCCTTTCAAAACAGCTGACATTGCACAAGTAACCATTCACAGCCCCTTGCTCACCATTGTGATGGAAAATTTTGCAGTGCCTCACTACAATGCCGGCACTACGGCCGTCAATACCCAGTTTTCCACCAGGCGAAGTGTTGCAGTTGCTCTCCTTTTTGGAGCACCCACCGGGCAGTTTTATGCCCACCAGTTTCAGTCGGTAAAAGAAGAAATTGAAGCACTCTCCAAAAAAGTAGTGCTCGTCCACGATTGGCAGAAGACCATTGCCATGATACGCGGATTCGATGCCGCCATTTCAGGACCCGGAAAACCCGGCCTCTTCGGCACAGGTAACTCACAGAGCACTCTGAAGAAATTCGGCAAAGCATTGAAAAACAGATCCCTGTTCCAATGGAGCGATCTATTGGCCATTTTCAGCATTCCCAGAAAAGACGTTGCCTACTTTATCAAAAGGATTCTGCGTAGCAAATGGGCCTATTTCGTTCCTAAACATCGCAAAAAAGACTATCGTTCTTATGAAAAAGACCTGTCGAAAATCGCCTTTAGACTTTCGGCTACCCTAAAAGTTGAGCTAACTGATGGCAGCACTTATGAAAGTAACTGCGAAGTGCCTGATGGCTTTATGGGCGACCCCAATAAAAATGAGGTAGTGACCGAAAAGTTTTTTCGCGAAGCCATTCCTGTTATGGGCAAAGAACGTAGCGAACAAATACACCAGCTGGTACTGCGCTCAGAAGGGTATAAAGTCAAATCACTCATGAAACTTCTCAGCCATGAATGAAATCTCAATAGAGATAGTGGACGCCCCTGCTAAGGCCATTAATGAGCAATTGCTGGCACTTACCAGGGCTTGCCCCATGGATGGCAACATTAGCATAGTGATTGAACGTGAGCCCGATTTCTTTGCCCTTCTGGCAGCCAAAGGAGACTACAGGGTGCTGCTGGCCCGGGTAAATGGTGAGGTGATTGGCACCTTTGCCTTGGTGATTAAAGAAGCCTATATCAACCAAAAATCACATCGAACGGGCTATCTGTGCGACTTAAAAATCCACCCCGACTACAGGGACAAATCCGTTGCCTTCAGACTGATGAAGTTGATGGCAGCGCAGCTAAAAGAATTATCGCTCGACTTTACCTTTTGCGTCATTGCCAGTGGCAACACCAAGGTTGAAAAGCTCTTAATGGGCAGGCTGGGCATACCGGGAGGCACAAGGGTTGCCGATTTTCGGGTATTCCAGTTGCTACCAAAAAAGCGCAGTCCTGCTAAGGTTGCCATACAGGAGTACTCTCAAAATCATTCCCACACCACCCTTGATTTATTAAACCATTATTATCAGAAATATCAATTTTCAACTATATTAAGTGAAGAAAAAAGCATAATTGGTGATAAGGCCTGGGTAATCTGTGAAAATGAGCAGCCCGTGGCATTCTTGAGCATCGTGGATATGAAAAGTCAAAAACAGAACAAAGCCATCAAAATTCCCGCTTATCTCAAAGCGGTCTTGGCCCTGGCAAATGTCTTTTGGCCCAGAATAAAAACGCCAAAAGAGGGCGATGCCATTTCGATACTAAACATACAATACCTGGCTCATGCTCCTGGACATGAAAAACAGGCCATGGCGCTGGTAAAACAGGCCCGTCATTACGCCTATCAAAAGGGCTATACATTTCTGAGCTATGGCATGGATGCCCGCAATACTCTGATCAAAGCCTTTTCTAAGCAACCCGGGGTCACTTTCGACTCGGTGGGCTATGTCATTGTTGTCGAGGGTCAAACCTGGGATCAGAAAACCTTATGCCACGATAATTTTCATCTAGTCTGAACGCTAATCAAAACCAAATACTATGGAATCTACCACCACCATTACCGAACCCGAATTGGATCACAGCGGAATCATTACCGATCTGCTTTCACAGGCCATTACAGGAGAGCTGATAGGCATGTCCAACTTTGCTTCATTGGCCGGAGCCATCGATGATGTAGAAGAAATGATGGAAGCTGTAGAACATGCCAATTGTGAGCGCAATCATGCAGAAGGCTTTATGGCACTGGCCGAAAAATATGGCTACGAACCCTTGATCAACCTCAATGGCTTTTACTGGAAAACGGTGCGTTACTGCTTCCTAAGGTATGCCAAGGCCAAAGACTTCATCGGCTGCATCATCATTCAGGAAGTGATGCTAGAATGCTTTGCCGTGAGCATGTATCGCGATATCGGAAACGCCCTGGACAATGAAATTGGCCAACTCTTTGCCTCCATTTCCAAAGAAGAGGAAGAGCACATAGAGCACTCCATAGAACTACTACAAGATGAACTAAAGAAAGACCCGGAAGGCTTTACGGCCAAGATGGAACAGGTGCACAAAGACTGCATGAGTATTTTGGCAGAATGGACCGCCAAAACAGACCTGAAAGGGCACTGTGGCGTGTGCAAAGGCACTTGTATGAAAGAGTCCATGCCAGACATCAATCTGGATGTAACCGCCATGCGAGGCAATGCAATGAACCTCTACCTCAACACACTCGACCGCATTGGTTTTCCGGGAGATAAAACACTGCAGTGGGTAGTTAACCTTCCTTCATGATCTTTGCTGCCATTGGCCATCAGGATGAATGGGAAAAGGTCAAAGACTTTGTGAACAAACTCAGAGAAGAGCAGGACAATCCTCCTCTTTCTGTCGAAAAAATCAAGGATGTTTATGGATACTTTCCACCGGCCAAACTGTTTGATGTGGTGATGAATTCTACCACAGGTCAGGAGGTACAAGGCATGTATATTGAGTCCTTCATATCGCCTGATGAGCTGGACAGGGCACACCTGTTTCAGAACATTGGCAAGGTGCAGCAGGCCTGTAATAAAGCAGCCCAATTGGATTCGGGCATTGCTTCACTGGGGGGCTTCACCTCCATAGTGATTGAAGCAAAGCACAAGGCAGGGCTGCCAGCACAGGGAACGACCTCCTACACCAGTGGCAACACCCTAACTGCAGCTTTTATCGCCAATGGCATTGAAAAGGCTATCGCCAAATTTGGGCGTACAATGGCCGAGAGCAAAATGATGATCATCGGCTCTACGGGCGATATTGGTACTGCTTGTGTAGACTATTTTAAAGGCTCAGTCAGCGAGCTTTTATTAGTAGCCAGAAAGAATGGGCCATTAGAGGCTCAGGAAGCCGAATTGCAGGCGCAAGGGGTAAAATGCAGGGCCACTACAGACATAAAAGGCGTATTGCCAGAACCTGACATTGTGATTTGTGTAGCCAGTTCAGAATTGCCCGCAGAATACCTGGCATTGCTGCCTCCCAATGCCATCATTTGCGATGCTGGTTACCCAAAAAATCTAAGCCTTAAAGCCGCACGCCCCGATCAATTCATATTTGCAGGAGGCATGGGTCTTGTTCAGGCAGGCTACCATTTCTCGCCATCGCACTACCATAAAATGATCTATGACTTTCCCATGGAGCACATCTGCCATGGTTGTATACTAGAGTCGGTGGTGCTGGCCATGGAAAACCGATCAGAAGCATTCTCAGCCGGCAAAGGAAACATCGCCAAAGCCGCCATGCAGGAAATACTCGGGCTGGCCACAAAACACGGCATTGTAGCCGCCCCATTTTTTAATACCAACGGACTTATAAAAGAATAGACATGAGTGAAGCATCAGAGGGACAGGTACAGCTTAGCAAGCTTATTTTTACTCACAACTGGGAAGACCCGGCAGTAGATGAAAAAGCGTTGACTATCAAGGAAGGCGATACCCTGTTTGCCATTACTTCGGGCTGCTGCAATGCCCTGGGCTTTCTCAGGTTAAAGCCCGCCAAAATCTACTGCGTAGACATCAACCAGGCGCAAAACCATCTGATGGAGTTAAAGAAAGCGGCCTTCAAGCAACTGGACTACGAGCAAATGATTGCCTTTCTAGGGCTTAGGCCACAAAATAACCGCCTTAAAACATTTCATGCACTCAAAGAACACATGCCGGCTGCATCGGTCATTTTTTGGGAAGAACATCGCTCGGTAGTTAAAAAAGGAGTGATCATGAATGGCCGCTATGAGCGATTTGTGAAGCTAGCAGGTTGGCTCATCAGAAGGCTGCAGGGCGGTGACAAAACCAAATATTTCTTCACGCTCAAATCTCTGAATGCTCAAAAAGAGTTTTACGACAAGCGTTGGAACAACGGCCGATGGAGGTGGATCTTCAACACCATGTTTAACAAAAAGCGACTGGCAAAAAAAGGCCTGGACGCAGACTACTTTCAGTTCGATGAGGGTACCCTTTCCTTTTCAGACAGCTTTCAGAAACGCGCCCGCCATGCGATGACAGAGCTGCCCATTGCCAACAATTACTTTTTGTCTCTGTACCTGCTTGGCCACTATAACAACGAAGAACAATGGCCTGACTACTTGCAAAAAAAGAACTTTGAAGTGATCAAAGCGCACATCGACAACATTGAAGCCATTTCTGAAGACGCTAAGTTCTGGATGGAGAAGCAACCTGATAACCAATTTGAAGCCATGGCCCTTTCCAACATCTGCGAATTGATGGATGAAGGCGATACCCTCAAACTCTTCGAAGAAGTGCTGCGCGTATCAAAACCCGAAGCCCGCCTGGTTTTCCGTAACCTGATGATCCCCCGTGATGTGCCCGATGAGCTGGCCGATAAGGTTGTGAAGGACCCGGAGCTCAGTGAAAAGCTACAGTACATGGACCGCTCTTTTGTGTACAGCAAAGTGGCGGGGTATACGGTGAGGAAGTAAGGCATACTCTTTGGCTGCCTTAGTCACATCTCCTAACAGGAATAAATGTGTATTTTATTTCACCAAATAATAAGGGAAGTTAAGGCAATCCACTACCTCTAACACCTAATTTCCAGAGAATCACTATCTTGGAAATAGTCATTGCAGACTGCAATTTTGCCCAAATCATCGTTCAGACCAAAATGAAAAGAATGTCATCATTAAATGGTCACTATTTTTCGATAGTGTACTCATTAATCCTTTATGTGCTGATTGTTATTAATCCCAACTCTATTTTAGCACAAACTGAACAAGACGCATCAGATGCAAAACAATTACTAGACGCAGGAAAGAATTCATTGATCGCTCGCCAAATGGAACAGGCGATAGAGGAGTTGACCAAAGCTTCCAGCATTTATACAGACTTAGGAGATTCAGTCAATGCATACCTATGTTTGGCTCACCTTGGAGAAGTTTATGTATATACTGGAAACAATCAGAAGGCATTGGATCTAACCGACTCCATCATGAAATTTAACGGATTCGAGAAGAGCCAGGAATTGCTTTATCAGACTTACCAAACCCGGGGCATGTCACAGCAAAGGCTACGTATTGGCAAAGTTGGTCTCGACAATTATTTGGAAGCCAAAACCAAACTAGAAGCTTTTGGCACCGAGGTAAATGAAGATTTTCTAAGCAAGGTTTACAATGGAATAGGAATTGCCCATGCAATTTCTTCCGAATATCTGAAAGCCAATGCAGCTTTTAAGCTTTCGGCAGAAAAAAGAGAAAAGATAGGGATGAGAGATCTCACTCTCGCAGCCACTTATAATAATCTTGGCAATCTGGCTCAGTTGCTGGGTACCACGGGCCGGGCAATTGAATACTATGGCAAATCATATGATCTGCACTTGGCTGAAGTAGGCGACCCGTCTCATCCTATGTTTAGCTACACTTACTCAGGATTGCACATTCTTTACAGAGAACTGGGACTGTATGAAAAATCAATCGAGTATGGAAAAAAAGACCTGGATATTAAAAACAAAGTATACGACAGACTCAATCCTGAATTTGTGATTACTCTAATGGGGCTTTCTGCTTCATATCGAGAGAAAGAAGAATTCAAGAACGCCAAGGAGGTTTTAGACTGGGCATTAGAAATCACTTTAAAAGCCTTTGGTCCAAATGCTTATCAGACTTCACAGGTATATATTAAGTTGGGTCAGCTCAATTTTGATATGCGAAAACTGGATTTGGCTTTGGAGTATTATACGAGGGCAGAAAAAAACATCAGTGCGTCAATTGAAACAGAAGAAGACATAAGATTGTTGGAAGCCGGAATCGGAATAGGTCAAACGCTTTGTGAAATGTCTTTGGCTTCTGAAGGCCTTGAGAAACTAAGATCTTTGGAAAAACCTGTCATGAATATTTATCAGGGTAAGGGTGACTTTCTTACCATGTTACAATCCATTATGGCAGAGGAGTACAATAAATTAGAGCAGTACGATTCTGCCTTACTCCATTATCAGAGGTCTTTTAAGTCCAACCTGGAAGATTTTAATTCAGATGATATTTTTGAAATTCCAACCAAGCTAAATGCCAATAAGACTAAAAGATTCATGAGCGGCATTGCTGGCAAAGCTGAAGCCCTTTTAAAAAAATACAGAGCCGAAGGAGATAGTAGATATTTAATAACTGCAGCAAAAACACTCGAACTCAAAGACTCAATCGCTCCGGCACTGCATGCCAACTCTTTTAATATTAATGATCAATTGGCCACTCAGGAAGTTATCTCAAAAGCCAACCAATTAGCCATTATTATTAACCATGAACTTTACCAAATCAAGGCTGATCCTATTTACCTCAACAGCATTTTTAAAGCTTTTGAACAAAACAAATCTCAACTATTGCTTAACCGTCTCCGGCTCGCATCCGACAAAGCAAATTTGCAGTTACCCGATTCATTAATAAGCCAACAAAAGGACTTAAATAGTCAAATCGCATATATGGAGAGTAAATTGTTCAATGCCGAAGATGAAATGAAAAGCTATTTCCAGGAACAACTCTTCTCAACAAAAAGAGAGCTTGAAGAGTTACGGTCCACCATTTCAAGTCTATATCCTACCTATTCATTTTGGGAACCTGGCAATAATGAAGTCTCTATAAACGAATTACAATCGGAATATTTGGAAACGAAGGAAGGGCTTATGCATCTTCATGTAACAGACAGCTCTCTGTTTCGCTTCCTAATTACAAAAGATGAAGTCTTATTCGAAAAAGTAGAACTTGATGAGGCTTTTTTTAACGCATTAGACGATTACCTGGTCCAGCTACAAAACCCTGAACAATCAAGCCTGGAGCAGTTTCTGAAGTTGAATAAAATAGTGTCTCAGCGGGTCTTACCCAGTGCAGACAAAGTATTAACACTCGACAAGCTCACGATCATTCCTGACGGACAGTTAAATCGATTGCCTTTTGAAACGCTTGTCTTAAGAGAGAGTGGAATTGCCAAAGATTTTGGTTCGGTTGAATACCTGATGAAAGATGTCACTGTTTCTTATTTGCTTTCGACCTCATTTCTGAAAAGAGACAAACCTCAACCACAAGTCAATGATCCTAAATTATTAGCTGTGGCACCCATGACTGTAAACTCAGGTGCCTTTCACATCTCTGAAACACGAGGGTCGAAAGAATTATCACAGCTAATCTTCTCTGAACGTGAAGTAGAATTGGTAAGCCAGCACTTCCATGGTAAATACTACATAGGTGGGGCAGCCAGTGAAGGGCAGTTTAAAAAAGATGCTCTTGATGCCGACATAATTCACATCGCTAGTCATAGTCTCATCGAGGTTGAGGAACCAATATATTCCAGAATATTGCTTGCCGAACCAAAAGATAGTCTCGAAGACGGCATGCTCTTTTCTAGAGAAATCATTGATATGAATCTGAATTGCGATATGGTCGTTTTAAGTTCCTGTAACTCCGGTCATGGCAAATTCATTGAAGGCGAAGGCACTATCAGCCTGGCAAGTAGCTTCTTTTATAGTGGTGTCCGAAATGTCGTAATGACCTTATGGCTGGCCAATGATTATAGTTCATCTGAGATTATGAGACTATTCTACGAGCAACTATCCATGGGTCATTCGAAAGATGATGCATTAAGGGCTGCGAAAACTCAATACCTTAGCCAAGCCGATGAGATTACAAGTCATCCCTATTATTGGGCTCATTTTGTAACTAATGGCCAAACCAACCCGGTAAAATCTAATGCTTCGTTCAACAAGTATCTGGTAATTTTAGCTGTATTGCTCTTTATAGGTATTATCTACCAGGTGATTAGAAAGAGGCGAGCATAAATTTAACCACACAAAAAAAGCGACCCTTGCGAGTCGCTTTTATATATAAAGATTGATTGGGTCTTATCTGTTCATTGAGATCAGGAACTCCTCATTGCTGCGTGTACCTTTCATACGGTCTAGCAAGAATTCCATGGCCTCTACAGAGTTCATGTCGGCCATGAACTTGCGCAGGATCCAAACACGCTGAAGCTCTTCCTTGCTCATAAGCAAATCTTCGCGTCTGGTACCAGAAGCTGGTACATCGATGGCTGGGTACACGCGTTTGTTCGACAGCTTTCTGTCCAACTGTAGTTCCATGTTACCCGTACCTTTGAATTCTTCAAAGATCACTTCGTCCATTTTAGAACCTGTTTCGATCAGTGCAGTAGCGATGATAGACAGCGAACCGCCATTTTCAACATTACGAGCCGCACCAAAGAAACGCTTAGGTCTGTGTAGTGCATTGGCATCTACACCACCAGAAAGAATCTTACCTGATGAAGGCACTACAGTATTGTAAGCCCTGGCCAGTCGGGTGATAGAATCCAGCAGGATTACCACATCATGACCACATTCCACCATACGCTTGGCTTTTTCCAGCACAATGTTGGAAACCTTCACGTGACGGTCGGCCTGCTCATCAAAAGTAGAAGACACCACCTCAGCTTTTACGCTACGGGCCATGTCAGTTACCTCTTCAGGTCTTTCATCTATCAACAGAATGATCAGGTAAATTTCAGGGTGGTTTTCAGCAATGGCATTGGCCACCTCTTTCAACAGCACCGTTTTACCCGTTTTGGGCTGGGCTACAATCATACCCCTCTGGCCTTTACCAATAGGAGCGAACATATCGAGCAGCCTGGTTGAGTTGATACTCGGCTTGGTGCTCAGCGTAATTTTTTCTTCAGGGAAAAGCGGAGTCAGGTACTCAAAAGGTACACGGTCTCTGATTTCCTCAGTAGTCTTACCATTCACAGACTCAACCCTCAACAGGGCAAAGTACTTCTCACCTTCTTTTGGTGGGCGAATTTGACCATTCACAGTATCACCTGTCTTCAGACCAAACAGTTTGATCTGAGAAGGAGAAACATAAATATCATCGGGGCTGGCCAGGTAGTTGTAATCTGAAGACCTGAGGAAGCCATAACCATCTTGCATGATTTCCAACACACCTTCGCTTTCAATCAGGCCATCAAAATCTTTGATGCTCTGGTTGTACTGGTTCTTGCTGCTTCTGCCACCTCTTCGGTCACCGCGATCATTGCGATCATTTCGATCTCCACGATCATTGCGGTCGTTCCTGTCGTTACGATCATTTCTGTCGTTGCGGTCATTTTTGTCACCACGATCGTTCCTGTCACCACGCTCTTTTTTCTCTTCCGTCTTTTCAGACTTCTCAGCAGCAGGGGCAGCTTCGGCAGGAGCATCTTTATCAGCTTTCTCCTTAGCCTTGCCTTTTTCTTCAGCTTTGGCCTCGGCAGCAGCAGCAGCTTCCGCATCGGTTACGTTTTGTCTTTTCTTTCTACGTGGCTTGGCGTTTTCTTCAGACGACTCCTCTGTTTTTTCTGACTTCTTCGCTCTGGGCTTGCGAGCAGGCTTTTTAGCTGCCTCCTCTTTTTCTTCTGTAGGTTCTTCAACCTTTTTAGGCATTTCGCTTTCTGGCGTTACGGCTTGTTGGTCCAGGATGGCGTAGATGAGATCCTGTTTGGCGAGCTTCTTGTAGTTTTTGACGCCTAACGCATCGGCAATTTCTTTCAGTTCAGAAAGCAGTCTTACCTTCAATTCGTCAATTGTGTACATAAATTAATTGTTGGGGATTCCCTCCATGAGTTGGGGAATGTTAGAATTAAAAATTCGTGAATTTGGTAATTGAAATTTTGCTAGAGATGACAAGTTGGAAAGAGTTCCAATCATCTAAGGACATGCAAGTATAAGGGTTTATAGACCATCTTGTCAAGCAAAGCATATGAAAATTAGCTTTTTAGTACATATAATGACCATTACAAGTCTCTTTTTTGACTGGATTTGGTTTAATTTGCCGCTCTTAAACCAGCGCAGCTTATGCTACTTGTAACTCAAATTGCAGCCGAAAAGGATCGCTTTGTCAAAGGACTGGAAAAACGCGGAATCAAAGATGCCGCCAATCTGCTCGATGACATTCTGAATCTGGATCAGAAAAGGAAAGAAACTCAACAGGAGCTAGACACGAACCTGGCAGAGGCAAACGCCATTTCCAAGCAAATAGGAGCATTTATGAAGGCTGGAAAGCGTGATGAGGCTGATGCCATCAAAGCGCAAACAGCTGAACTCAGAAACAAGAACAAAGAACTGGCAGCGCACATGGACCAGCTACAGAATGAGCTGCGCCAGGCTTTATATAATGTACCCAATGTACCCAACGAGTCAGTGCCTCAAGGCCATACTGATGAAGACAATGTGGTAATGGAAACCGTGGGCGACATTCCTGAATTACCAGAAAGTGCCAAACCGCACTGGGATCTGATCAAGGAACATGACATTATCGACTTTGAACTAGGTATTAAAATTACCGGAGCAGGCTTTCCTGTATATAAAGGTAAAGGTGCCCGGCTGCAAAGGGCCCTGATCAACTTCTTTCTGGATGAAGCCGCCAAGGCCGGTTACAGCGAAGTACAGCCCCCTATTGTAGTAAACGAAGCCTCAGGCTATGCCACTGGCCAATTACCTGACAAGGAAGGCCAGATGTACCACATCACTGCCGAAGACCTTTACCTTATACCTACTGCCGAGGTGCCCATCACCAACCTATACCGTGACGTGATCTTAAGTGAAGACGCCCTTCCTGTAAAGCATGTTGGTTTCACTCCTTGCTTTAGAAGAGAAGCTGGTAGCTGGGGCGCCCATGTACGCGGCCTCAATCGCCTGCACCAATTTGACAAAGTAGAGATTGTGCAAGTGAGAAAGGCAGAAGAGTCTTATGAGGCGCTAGAGCAAATGTGTGAGCATGTTGCCATGTTGCTGACCAAACTTGAACTACCCTACAGAAAACTCAGACTCTGCAGTGGCGACCTGGGCTTTACCTCAGCCATAACTTTCGACTTTGAGGTATACTCAGCGGCACAGAAAAAGTGGCTGGAAGTAAGCTCAGTGAGTAATTTTGAAACTTACCAGGCCAATCGCCTCAAGCTGCGCTACAAAGACGGCAATAAGAAAAAGCACTTGCTGCACACCCTTAACGGAAGTGCCATGGCCCTGCCTCGTATCATGGCTGCCATCTTGGAAAACCAACAAGACGAACAAGGCATTAACTTACCCGAAGTGCTGGTACCATACACTGGTTTTGAGCGTATATAATACAGGAATGCCTCAATACAGTCACCTGACTGGAGTCCAGGTCAATTCCTATTTGGATTAGAAGGCTTGAATAGGATGTTGAGATATCGACCGGTTTGGATAGTGGCCTTATTTCTTTTGGCCTTTGTCAGCCAGTTTTCCTATGCTCAGGCACCGTCTATCTCCGCTGATGAAAATTTTTGCTTTGACCCTGGAAACCCTACCCCGATATCTGATTTCATTGACCTAATTGGAGATGACGATGCGGCCATGGAAGGTATGCAAATCGTTATTTCTCAGAATTACGACCCCGCCCTGGATGTATTGACCTATCAGAACAACAATGGGGTTTCGGGTTCCTTCAATCAGGCTACTGGCATTATGACTCTTTCTGGAAGCACCACATTGCTGGTTTATAAAGATGTCATTGAACAAGTATTCTTTTCTACTACAGCACCTGTAGACGCTGCCAGTAGATCAATCACAGTTGCCTTATCAAATTTGGATTTCCTGCCTGAAACAGGGCATTTCTACCAATATGTGTCCTCTGCAGGTATACTCTGGAACCCGGCCAAAGATGCCGCCAGTGCCACCAGCCTTTTTGGGTTAACCGGTTATTTGGCCACCATCACTACCCAGGCAGAAAGTGAATTTCTGATTGAACGCGTGGCTGGTTCAGCCTGGATTGGGGCCACAGATGAGGCTACAGAAGGAGTATGGCGATGGGTTACAGGTCCGGAAGGGCTGGAAAATGGCGGAGCTGGCAGAAGAGTTACCAGCGGTTTTGTGAATTGGAATGATAGTGAACCCAACAACTGTTGCGGGGGAGAAGACTTTGCACATATGATGGATTGGACCAATCCACCAGGCCGTTGGAACGACCTAAACAACAATAGTCCTCCCCCAGAAAATCCCTACCACCCTACAGGCTACATGATTGAGTTTGGAGGCATGCCGGGAGAGCCTGATGTTTTTGCCGAGATCACAGGCACCACCGTGCTTGATCCTTTAAGGGAAGTATCGGTAACCGGGCCAATATCAATTTGCCCTAACCTTAGGGGAGTTCCTTACACGGCAGAAGACCTTCCGGGCTATTCATATGTATGGACAATAGACGGGGGCATTATTGCCTCTGGCCAGGGCAACCATGAAATAACCGTAGACTGGGGCACTACCAATGCCAATGCACGCGTAGCGGTAAGGGCCGTTTCCGACATTGCCTGCGAAATAGAGGCTGAGTTACCCGTTATTGTCAACGTGCAATTGGAGCCACCACTGCCCTCCGGACCCAATGTGGTTTGCTTTGTAGATTTACCGACAAATCAAATATACAGCACTCCGGTAACGCCCGGCTCCGATTACGATTGGAAAATCACTAATGGGCAAATCATTAGTGGCAACGGTACCAATGCCATTCAAGTGCTCTGGGATGGCACAGGCTCCGGCACACTCTATTTTACAGAATCGACCTCTACTGCCACCGACATATGCGATGGAGACTCCCCTTTACTCACGGTTGATCTGCGAGACGAAATTGTGCCGACTCTAAACATTACACACGTCAGTTGCTTTAGCGGCACCGATGGTATAGTGCTCATGGACAATGTAGCAGGCGCTACACCCATCACCTTAACCTGGAATACCAATGGCCTGGGGCAAGCCATCACCGATGGTGTGAGTAACCTTCCGGCAGGTGACTATTCGGTAGACATTAATGCTGATGGCTGCATGATCAATGTTCCTTTTAGCATCACAGAGCCCACAGAGCTCATCGGCTCAATGCAGGCCATGGATGCCCTCTGCTTTGGTACTGCCACCGGAACCGCAGAAGCCTTCGTGACAGGGGGTACTGGCAGCTATCGCTATGTCTGGAGCATCAGTCGACCCCAAGATCAAGCTGCCATCACAGGCTTACCCATGGGCAGCTATTCGGTAGATGTCATCGATGAAAACAACTGCGTACTCACCCTCAATTTTAGCATAGATGAACCTCCATTATTGGTCATCGACTCCATTGCAGCCACATTGGTTACTTGTCCCGAAGGCTCAGATGGCACATTGGAAGCCTTTGTATCTGGCGGCACACCTCCTTACACCTATGCATGGGAGGGCTCTGAAGACATTTCGGCCCTGGCCACCGGTTTTTCCAAAGGCAACCACAGGGTTACGGTAACTGACGCCAACGGCTGTGTAGTAACTGCCACACAAGACGTGGAAGAAGACATTCCAAAAGTGTTTTTCCCAAACGCCTTTAGTCCTAATAATGACGGTGAAAACGACAGTTTCGGACCTACCACCGTTTGCCCATTCATATTCCGAATGATGGTATATAACCGCTGGGGTGCTTTGGTATTCGCTACTGAAAGCACCACCAACCACTGGGATGGCACCATAGATGGGCTACCTGCGCCTACAGGCAAGTACAGCTTTACCGCAGCCTGGAGCATCACAGTTAACAATCAGGTCTTTGCCGATGAGCAAATGGGTACCCTTCGTTTGTTCCGATAATTTCGGATATTCACAACAATGATTAGCATTAGAAAAGGAACGAAAGCAGACCTGCCTGCTGCCATGGAACTCATTCACGAACTGGCTGTATATGAAAAAGCACCAGAGCAAGTAGAAAACTCAGTGGCCCGAATGGAAGAAGATGGCTTTGGAGAAAATCCGGTATATGGTTTTTTTGTGGCCGAAGAAGACGGAAAAGTAAGAGGCATGGCCCTGCATTACTACCGCTATTCTACCTGGAAGGGCAAAAGTCTCTACCTGGAAGACCTCATTGTGAGAGAGGCCGACCGTGGTAAGGGCATGGGCAAACTGCTGCTCGATGCCATTGTGATGGAAGCAAAGGCCCAGAATTGCATGCAGGTAAACTGGCAGGTACTGGACTGGAACGAACCCGCCATTCGCTTTTACGAAAAACTAGGTGCCGAGCTGGACGGTGAATGGATCAATTGCCGACTCAATCACCAGCAAATTCTCGATTATAAAGCCGGATAGGTAACAAAAAGCCAGGTCAGGAACTTTAGAGTATCTCAGCCTTTTTCCACCTGAATTAATCCTTAGTCAAACAGAACCATGAAAAATCTTGCCTCTTTTGCCCTTCTACTAATTATCCTTTCGGGCTGCACCAATACCCCTGAAAAAGTAAAACCTTCACCCTATCCGGAGACCCGAAAAGGCGAACAGGTAGACGACTATTTCGGCACAGCCGTGGCAGACCCCTATCGCTGGCTGGAAGATGACCTTTCTGAAGAAACTTCTGACTGGGTAAAAGGTCAAAACAAGGTCACCTTTGACTACCTCAATTACATTCCTTTTCGCAACGACATCAAAGAGCGCCTGACTGAGATTTTCAACTATGAACGCATCACAGCTCCCGTAAAGCATGGCGAGTACTACTACTATTCTCGCAATAATGGGCTGCAGAATCAAAGCGTGAGGTATCGCAAAAAAGGTGAAGTCGGAGCAGAAGAGGTGTTTCTGGATCCCAACAAGTTCAAAGCAGATGGCACCATTTCACTGGCTGGCGGCAGCTTTACGAAAGATGGCTCTCTTTATGGTTACCTCATTTCAGAAGGGGGCTCAGACTGGCGTAAAGTAATTGTCATGAACACCCGCGACAAGTCAGTAGTGGGCGACACCCTGACCAATGTCAAATTCAGTGGCGTTTCATGGAAAGGGAATGATGGTTTTTTCTATAGCAGCTATGACAAGCCCAAAGAAGGCAGTGCACTTTCTGCCAAAACACAATACCACAAGCTCTACTATCACAAACTGGGTACTCCTCAGTCTGGTGATCAATTGATATTTGGAGGGGAAGCCCAGCCACGCAGGTATATTTTTGCCGGTGTAAGTGAAGACGAACGCTACCTGGTCATTTCGGCAGCCGTAAGCACTACCGGCAATGAGCTTTATATCAAAGACCTAAGCAAAAGGAATTCGCCCATAGTGCCGGTGGTAGACAATTTTGAGCAGAACCACAGCTGGGTACACAATGAAGGTAGCACCATTTACCTCTCTACCGACCTGAATGCACCCAATAACCGACTGGTGAAAGTTGATGCAAACAATCCACAACCGGAAAATTGGGTAGACGTAATTGCAGAAACTGAAAGTGTGGTGAGTTTCAATACGGGTGGCGGAGATATTTTTGCCAGATATACTGTAGATGCCAAAACTGAAATCCAACAGTTCGACATTAATGGAAAGCTCATTCGCAAAATAGACCTGCCAGGCATTGGCTCAGCCGGAGGTTTTGGCGCAGAACATGATGCCAGCGAACTCTATTACACCTTCACCTCTTTTGTAGTGCCCACCAGCATTTATAAGTACAACATTGAAGCAGGCACCTCTGAGCTTTATAAAAGGCCCACCGTTGAATTCAACCCTGATGAGTATGAAACCAAGCAGGTTTTCTACGAGAGTAAAGACGGCACTAAAATACCCATGTTCATCACTCATAAGAAAAGCCTGGAGCTCAACGGCAAAAACCCAACCTACCTTTATGGCTATGGAGGGTTCAATGTAAGCCTGTCCCCATCCTTCAGCCCAGCTCGAGTGGTATGGCTTGAAAACGGAGGCATTTATGCACAACCCAGCCTTCGAGGTGGCGGTGAATATGGCGAGAAATGGCATATTGCCGGTACCAAAATGCAAAAACAAAATGTGTTTGACGACTTTATAGCTGCAGGTGATTACCTGATCAGCGAAGGCTACACCAGTAGCGAATACCTGGCGATAGCCGGTGGCTCCAATGGCGGACTGCTGGTGGGTGCTACCATGACCCAACGGCCTGACCTGGCCAAGGTGGCGCTACCTGCCGTAGGGGTAATGGACATGCTGCGCTACCACAAGTTCACTGCTGGTGCTGGCTGGGCCTATGACTATGGCACCTCAGAAGACAGCAAAGAAATGTTTGAGTACCTGCGTACCTATTCGCCCGTGCATGCCTTAAAGCCAGGTGTAAGCTATCCTGCCACACTGGTCACTACAGCCGATCATGACGACCGCGTTGTGCCAGCCCACTCCTTTAAGTTTGCCGCCACTTTACAGGAACACCACACTGGAGATAATCCTGTGCTGATTAGGGTAGAGACTGATGCAGGACATGGTGGAGGCACACCAATATCTAAAACCATTGAGCAGGTAGCAGACCGCTACTCCTTTGTATGGTATAACATGGGCGTGATTCCTCCGGTAACTAAGAAGAAGCAGTAAGAAGCTTTAGTCCACAGACTGGAGCACCGTTCTAAATGCAGCCAACTTATCGGGGAAACGCTGCATCGATTTCTGCTGAAGTTCAGGCGCATCAATGGCCATGTACAACTGTAGCTCCTTCATGCTATCGGCAAAGTACTGTACGCTATAGGTGGTAGACTCATCGTTCTGCTTGCCCATCACCCGGTAAAAGCGGTGATCGTTGAACTTGCCAGTGTCCATCACTTCAGGAATGTGTTCTTCTTTCATCCATTGAACCCACTCCTCTTCTACAGACAGTTCTATGGCGATGGTGACGTTATATAAGATCATAAGCGTTTATTCACCACAATATTAAGGCAGTAATTTCAAAACACTTTCTTTGCAAGGTTGTTTTTCCTTATTGATGCTAAAACAAGTATTGGAATCGCCCCATATCAATCCTAAAAATGCTTTTAGGTTGCTGCTGGCCATGCACATTGCAGGTGCCATTGGCCTGGCCATTCCTGAAAGCCGGGCTTTATTCCAAATGCTCACGCCATTCAACCTTTTGGCTACGGCTGCCATCGTCTTCCATTTTGAAGAGAAAAAAAATGCGGGGTACATCATTTTGCTGTTCGTCACCTTTTTGGTGGGCTTTGGCATTGAAGTAGCTGGTGTTCATACAGGTGCCGTATTCGGAGAATATGCCTATGGTGCTACTCTGGGCTTTAAGCTATGGGAAGTACCCCTGGCCATTGGCTTAAACTGGGCAGTTCTCATCTATACTACCGGTTTGCTGAGCGACCGCTTGAAAGTACCGAAAGTAATCAGGGCAATCATAGGTGCTCTATTAATGGTAGTATTAGATTATCTGATTGAACCCGTTGCCATAAAGTTTGACTTTTGGTCATGGAGCCTCGAAAGTATTCCTATCAAAAACTATATCGCCTGGTTCATTGTGAGTTTGGCACTTCATGGATTATATCAAGTATTACCGTTTTCTAAAAACAATCCACTGGCTATTAAGCTTTTATATATACAAGGGTTGTTTTTTCTAATTCTGAATTTTATATAAAAAAATTCTAAACAATGAGAACAACAAGAAGTTAAGAGGCTGAAAATGTGGGAAGCAGTGCTTTGGTTAATCTTAGGTTTTGCACTCATGGAAGCATTTTCCTGGTGGATTCACAAGTATGTGATGCACGGTGTATTGTGGAACATTCACAAGACACACCATCAGCATGGAAAAGGCATCTTTGAGCTTAACGACCTTTTTACGCTACTTTTTAGTGGCATAGCAGTCGTTCTGATTCTACTAGGTGTGGCAGAATGGGATTACCGATTTTGGATCGGTAGTGGGATCAGTGTTTATGGAATGACCTACTTTGTTTTACACGATGTACTCATACATAAAAGGTTGAAGTGGCTGGGGAGACCCAAAAGTGTTTACTTAAAAGCCATAGCCAAAGCACATAGGGATCATCATAAGACAAAGGAATGCGAAGGAGCAGTTTCTTTTGGATTATTAATAGTACCGAAGAAATACTTCAGGAGAGAAAGAAAGTAAGAGAACAGTGGCAAAGTATTCGATAAAAGATTTAGAACACCTCTCGGGGATCAAGGCGCATACCTTAAGGATATGGGAACAGCGCTATAGTCTCATCAATCCAAAGAGGACCGACACAAACATCCGATACTACGATCAGGATGATTTGAAATTGGTACTGAATGTTTCTCTACTTAAAGAAAATGGTTTCAAAATCTCTAAGATTGCAGAAATGTCTATGGACGACATGCATGAAGAGGTTAAAATGGTAACTGAAAAAACCACCAGCTTTGCCGATCAGATTTATGCCCTGACACTTTCAATGATTGACCTGGACGAACAAAGGTTCGAAAAGATCATTTCTACTAATACATTGAAAATTGGTTTTGAGCGCACCATGATGAATGTGATCAGTCCTTTCTTGTCTAAGATTGGCATCATGTGGCTCACAGACAGCATCAATCCTGCTCAGGAACACTTCATATCTAACCTGATACGACAAAAACTTTTAGTAGCCATAGATGGCCAATACCCCACTGTAGATGATAATGCCAAAAGGTATATGCTGTTTCTACCCGATGGGGAATTGCACGAACTGAGTTTGCTCTTTGCCAACTATCTGATCAAATCCAGACAGAACAAAGTCATCTATCTGGGTCAGTCAATGCCCTTACATGACCTGAGCATGGCTTACGAAGTATATAAGCCAGATTACTTGCTCACAGTACTCACCTCTCGTCCGGGAGAATTAAGTGCTAAGGAGTATTTGGACAAATTGTCTTCCAATTTTCCAGAGGCCGAAATATTGGTTTCAGGTAATCAAGTAATTGGACAAGACCTGGAACTCAACGAGAACATCAGGCCCATCTCAAACCTCAACCACCTGATTGAATTTGTGGAAGAGAACGCTGAAAGTGTTAGTCGCGAAGTCTAATTCATCACCTTTATTATAGTAGTGCCATTACCCATTGGGACTCCCGGGTGAATTCTATTCACTCATTGCCCAATTGAATCAAGACAGGCCTTAGTCCTCTTCCTTATCCAAGCCTATGGATATGCTTGCCTCCTGATATTCTATCTCTAGACCAGGCTTAACATTCACCGCTGACTTGAACAGCCATGTTACTTGCACCTGACCATCAGTTTGTCCAACTACCAGGGTATTAGATAGACAGCCAATAGGGCTTACTTGCTAAGCTCGATGAGCACATTTGCCTACTACAAACCCCCACAACTCAATTAAAACCAAGCAGTAGAGCGGTGAAAGCGTTTGTTTGAACAACCCAAATCGTCAACTACGCTTTACTTTGTTTAAGTTTTGTTGAATTTTTTGTTCCATTATATTCGAACGAACAGATTACCTGTACATACATGGAAATGGCTTTGTTTAAGTCAAAACGGCATTTCAGGGCCTATTTTTCCATTATTTAGCCAAAACAAAGAGTTTTGTTTAACCTTTGAGTCAAAAGTTTCCACAAAAATTACTTGACTTTTGTTTAATCTTTTAGCAGATTTGTTTAACAAAAAAGGAAAACAGCATGACAACATTAGAATTCAGCTACTCGATTTCGCAAATGACCAAGTCATTAAAACCTTTCGCTCTTAAATTGACAAAGGATTCTGAAGATGCTAATGACCTTTTGCAGGAGACCCTGATGAAAGCCTATAAGAACAAAGACAAGTTTTCTGACGGCACAAACCTTAAAGCGTGGTTATATACCATTATGAAAAACACCTTCATTACCAACTATCAGAGGATGGTAAGAAGAGGAACCTTCATCGATACTACCGACAACCTACACTTTATTAACTCAAGCGATACCAAAATTGAGAACAGAGCTTATGGCGATTTTGCTCTGAAAGACATCAATACGGCCATCGACAAACTGCAGGATGTTTACAAAACTCCTTTCATGATGTACTTCAGAGGATTTAAGTACCATGAAATTGCAGACAGATTAGAGATTCCAATCGGAACGGTAAAAAACCGTATCCATATCGCCAGAAAACAATTGAAAGAAAAACTCGGAACATACAGCACCAAGTACTAGTTAAGCCTCTATGGCAAATAAAACTGTACTGGTAATCGGTTCCGGTTTTGCTGGACTATCGGCCGCCACGGCCCTTGCAGCAAAAGGATTTCAGGTTAAAATAGTAGAGAAAAACACCGACATCGGTGGAAGAGCCCGGAAGTTCTCAGCTTCGGGCTTTACTTTTGATATGGGGCCTAGCTGGTACTGGATGCCCGATGTCTTTGAAAACTATTTTGCCAAGTTCGGAAAGAAAGTTTCGGACTATTATGAGCTGGAAAGGCTCGATCCCTCCTACCGGGTAGTCTATTCAAAAGAAGAGCAGGTGGATATTCCTGCGAAAATGAATGAGCTCGAAGCATTATTCGAGCAATATGAGCCCGGAGCAGGCACCCAACTCAAAAAATTTCTGGAACAGGCCGCCTACAAATATGAGGTAGGCATCAACAACCTGGTGTACAAACCAGGCAGGTCGTTGACAGAGTTTGCCAGTCCGAAGCTTCTGTATGATGTGGTGCGTATGGACGTATTTCAGTCCATGGCCAAGCACGTGCGTAAGTTCTTCAAAAACGAGAAGTTGGTTCAGCTCATGGAGTTTCCGGTACTCTTTCTGGGAGCCCTACCTGAAAACACACCTGCCCTTTACAGCCTCATGAACTATGCAGACATGGCCCTGGGCACCTGGTACCCTAAAGGCGGCATGCATAAGATTGTGGAAGGCATGGCCAAACTGGCCGAAGAAATGGGTGTGGAAATACTCACCGACCATGAGGTTAAAAGCATCAACAGTACCAATGGCAGCATTAATTCCATTACCACTTCGCAGGGTGATTTGAAGGCAGATGTCATAGTGGCTGGAGCAGACTATCATCATGTAGAAACACAGCTACTGCCTGTCAAATACAGAAACTACTCTGATGACTATTGGGACAAACGCGTGATGGCGCCTTCTTCATTGATCTATTACCTGGGAGTAGACAAAAAGCTGGACAACCTGCTGCATCACAACCTGTTTTTCGATACAGATTTTAAACCACATGCACATACGATCTATACCGACCCCAGCTGGCCGGAAGATCCGCTTTTCTATGTGTCGGTGACTTCTAAAACCGACCCAAATGCGGCACCTGAAGGCTGCGAAAATGTATTCATTCTCATACCGGTAGCACCAGACCTGGACGATACAGACGAAATAAGAGAGCGCTATTACCAGCAGGTGATGGACAGACTAGAGAGACTAAGCGGCCAGAGCATCAGAGAGCATGTGGTATACAAGCGATCTTTTGCTCATCGCGACTTTAAAAACGATTATAACTCCTTTAAAGGCAATGCTTATGGACTGGCCAATACTCTGAAACAAACGGCCATTCTAAAGCCCTCACTGAAGAACAAAAAACTGAAGAACCTTTATTACACAGGACAGCTGACTGTGCCCGGTCCTGGTGTGCCACCTAGCCTCATAAGCGGGCAGGTAGTAGCAGACGAAGTAGGAAAGGATTTCGGTTAGCAAGCCTCCTGTGAACAGCATGGATTGTGCCCTTTAAAACCAAAGCGACTTTAATTAGTTAATTTAAAATGATGGAACTTTACGACCAGACCACCTTTGAATGCAGCAAGCTGATTACCCAGCGGTACAGCACTTCATTCACTTTGGGCATCAAGACGCTCGATAAAAAGTTCCATTACCCCATTTACAGCATCTATGGCTTTGTGCGCTATGCCGATGAGATTGTGGATACCTTCCACGATTTTGATAAGAAAATGCTGCTCGATCAGTTCAAAGAAGACACCTATCTGGCAATAGAACGAGGCCTGAGCCTCAACCCGGTGCTGCACTCTTTTCAAGCCATTGTAAATGAGTATCACATTGAGCACGAGCTCATCGACTCTTTCCTTTACAGCATGGAGCTGGACCTGACGGAAAACAGTTACAATGCCGATGGCTATGAAGAGTACATCTATGGTTCGGCAGAGGTCGTTGGACTCATGTGCCTGCGTGTGTTCTGCGAAGGGGACAAAGCCCTTTACGACAGCCTGAAAGAATCAGCCAGAAAACTGGGCTCTGCTTTTCAGAAAGTGAACTTCATTCGCGACATCAAAAGCGACTATGAGGAAAGAGGCCGCGTGTACTTCCCGGGCATCGATTTTGACGACTTTACCAAAAATGCGAAAGTGAAAATTGAAACTGATATTCAGAAAGATTTTGACGAGGCACTCGATGGTATCATGCGACTACCTTCTGGCGCAAAAATGGGTGTTTACCTGGCCTATAAGTACTATTTGAAGCTTTTCAGAAAGATCAGGAACTGCCCTGCCTCGCGCATCAAAGAAGAAAGAATAAGGATTGCTGACCTGCGGAAAATGGGGATTTTGCTCAGCACTTACTTCCAGCACAGGCTCAATGTGCTCTAACCGAAACAAGCAAAAGCCTTTTTTTGCAAGAATCTGAGTTTAAAGAAATCCAAAATGGGTTTCCCACTCGTATTTCTATCAATTTTTAAGGCGCTTCACAAACATATTAACCCTTCATAGGTTTTTTAAGAACATGTTCAACCTCAAGGTAGAAATCGATGGGAATTCAGGCTTTTGCTTTGGCGTAGTTTACGCCATAGAAATGGCAGAAGACATCCTGGCCGAAAACGGTCAACTCTACTGCCTGGGCGACATTGTGCATAACGATGAAGAGGTAAAACGTCTGGAAAACAAGGGCCTGGAAATCATTAATCACGATGAAATGAAAAGCCTTTACAATGCGAAGGTGCTCATTCGTGCCCATGGCGAACCGGCTTCTACTTATCAATTGGCTTTGCAAAACAACCTGGAGTTGATAGATGCTTCTTGCCCTGTGGTTTTGAAGCTTCAAAACAGGATTAAAAACTCTTATGACAAAGAGGAGCAGATCTACATTTACGGCAAGCATGGCCATGCAGAAGTGGTAGGCTTACTAGGTCAGACCAGCAACAATGCAGTGGTTTTTCAAGACCTGGAAGAGCTGGACATTGAAAGCATGCCCAGGAACATTACCCTCTACAGTCAGACAACAAAGAGTACCGATAAATTCTACGAGATCAACCGCATCTTAAAAGAAAATGGTATTACTGTCAATACACATGATACCATTTGCCGGCAAGTATCTAATCGCGACAAAGAGCTCAGGCATTTTGCGCACCAGTTTGACCGTATCATCTTTGTGAGCGGCACTAAATCGTCCAATGGCAAGGTACTTTACAAAGTATGCAAAGAGCAGAACCCTAACACTTACTTTGTGTCTTCGCTAGACGATGTGAAAGCCGAATGGTTTGGCAAAAACGAGCACATCGGCATCTGCGGTGCCACCTCTACTCCTATGTGGCTGATGGAAGATGTGAAGCTGCACCTCGAAAAACTCTGATCTATTTCCGACCTTTAAGCATGCCATTGAAAAACCATACTGGTGTGATAGTGGCCCTGCTGATTATTTTGGCGTGGTTTGCAAGTTTGTATGCAGGACTGACTCTGGAGGTAAATTATGGCTCTCCATGGATATACCTGCTCATTCTCTTGCAAACGCACCTTTACACGGGTCTTTTCATCACAGCCCACGATGCCATGCACGGAACGGTCTCAAAAAACCGAAAGGTGAACACTGCCTTTGGTCACATTACAGCCCTGCTTTTCTCTTATAACTTTTACCGTAAACTCTTCCCAAAGCACCACGAACATCACCGCTTTGTGGCCACCGACAAAGACCCCGATTACCATAATGGCAGTTTCTTCCCCTGGTACTTAAGCTTCCTGAAGCAATACCTCACTATCTGGCAAATACTGCTGATGGCCATTACTTTCAACCTGCTAAAGTTGGTGATCCCTACCGAAAACCTGATCATTTTCTGGATGGTACCCGGAGTGCTGGCTACCTTTCAGCTTTTCTTTTTTGGTACCTATCTGCCTCACCGGGGAACGCACAAAGCCGGCAACAAACATTTTTCCCGTAGTCAAAAACTCAATCACCTTTGGGCCTTTGCCAGTTGCTACTTCTTTGGCTACCACTACGAGCATCACGACTCGCCTGGCACACCCTGGTGGCAACTCTGGAAGGTGAAAGAAAAGCAGCAAATGGAAGGCTATCTTTAAAATCCCGGTTAAACAGTCCAGGTCAGACCGAAAGGATTGATTTTTAGGCCTCTTAGTGGTAGACCAGACGACACCCTTTTTAGATGTCTTTTCAAATCACACCGCTTAGGGTGGACAGACCCATACACTTTAACTATCTTCGGGGCTGAAAAAATTATTGAGATGAAAAAAAGAACTTTGATCACCATATGCGTGATGGCCGCCATGATTGGTTTACTCTCCACATGTGAAGATAACGCAGCCACACCTACCTTTCCCACTGCGGAGATTGAAACAACCAACGACAGTCTGAGCTATGCCTGGGGTGTACAATTGGCCGAAGCACTTAAACAGAGAACCAATGACCTGGACCCTGATGTAGTGGCAGCCGCTGTAAAAGAAGCCCTGGAAGAAAAAGCTCAAATGAGCCTGGAGGAGTGCCAGCAAGTGGTCACCATTATTTCGACCCGAGAAAGTCAAAAGGCATTGATAGAAAATGCAAAAGAAGGGGAGGCATTCCTGGCTGACAATGCGAACAAGCCAGGGGTGATCACAACCCCAAGTGGACTCCAGTATAAAATGCTCACTGAGGGCACAGGCGAGTCTCCAACGGCTAGCAATACCGTGACAGTACACTACACTGGTACCTTTCTGGATGGCGAAGAATTTGATAGCTCAGTGGGTGGCGATCCAATCGAATTTCCTCTGAATCGCGTAATCAGAGGCTGGACAGAAGGGGTGCAGTTGATGAAGCCTGGCGGGAAAATCAAATTATTCGTTCCTTCCGACATCGCATACGGTCCACAGGGCCGACCTGGCATTCCGCCAAATGCTACCCTGATCTTTGAGATTGAATTATTGAGCTTTAAGTAAGCTTAAAATCGGTCAGGCTGCTTGAGGCGGTCCAACATAAAAAGACAAAGCCACCCAAATGAGTGGCTTTGTCTTTTTCGTAGTCACTAAAGTTGACAGGCAAAAAACCTCCATTTCGAAGAAGTCTGCCATCCGATAGTTTGGCAGTAACTGCATCAGGCGCATTGTTCACAATGACGAAATTCTCTTGAGATGATCTTTTCAGTCTACAACAGAGTCATCTTTAGACGAACGTATATCTTACCAGTCCGCCACTTAGGAATACCGTGACTATCAAAGATGTTCAAAACTCGCTGTATCAGTTCATAATTAACCTCTTCAAAATCACACTCGGCATTCAGGTAAGTGATGCGGTGTTTTCCTTTTGCTTTAAAAATATAAAAGTCACTTTCTTTAGAATGGTGCAAACGCAAAATGTATACGCCCTTACCATTGCCACACCAGAAGTCAAACTGCCACAAATAACCAGGTAACATCTCGGTACCATTTACTTCAATCAATTGCCAAGCACCCAATTGACGATCAGGACCATCATTCCGCCTCAGGCGCTGCTTAAAGTGTCTTTTATCTATTTTTAACTTTCTTGATCTGGCGCTCATAAAGCAATATTTCAATACACTGATATGACTAGCACTAACACAAAAGGCCACTCAAATGAGTGGCCTTTGGTTTTCTATCCAATTGAGCACTGTTTAGTGCCTATCGTCTGTATCTACTGCGCCATCAACCAGGTTGATAGTACGCTTGCCATAAGAAGCATTTTCTTTAGAGTGAGTTACTTGAAGGATTGTCATGCCCTCCTCATTCAGTTTTTGAAAAAGCTTCATGATTTCTTCTGCCTGGTCTGAGTGCAGGTTACCTGTTGGCTCATCGGCCAGGAGTAGTTTAGGCTGACCAATCAATGCCCTGGCTACGCCCACCAGCTGCTGCTGACCACCCGAAAGCTGCTCAGGGAATAGGTCTTTCTTGGCCACCATCTGGAAGCGATCCAGCATCTCTGCCACCATACTCTTACGCTCAGAAGACTTTACGCCTTTATACAGCAGTGGCGTCTCAATGTTTTCATACACGGTGAGCTCGTCAATTAAGTGATATGCTTGAAAAACGAAACCAATGTGGTGTTTGTGCAAATCAGAACGTTTGCGCTCTTTCATGCGGTGGATGGGCTCATCAAAAAAGTAGAATTCACCCTGAGAAGGCTCATCGAGCATCCCTATAATATTCATGAGCGTAGACTTTCCGGCTCCTGAAGGACCCATAATCGTCACGAAATCTCCTTGTTCAATCTCCAAGTCGATCCCCTTCAGAATGAAGGTTCTCTGATACTTTGAATCGATATACTTATCGATGTCGCGTAGTTTAATCATAAAAGTTGATTTATTGTTTTGACCTCCTGGCAATACCCAATTAGCGTGCCAACGGCTAATTTATTCATACAAAGCAGTTAAGCAAAATAAACCTGTCCATATATGTACACTTTCGTTCGCCATCGTTCGAAAATGAGACGATCGATTATTCAAATCTCAAAGCCTTCACCGGATTGGATCGGGCCGCATTCAATGCCTTATAACTCACTGTCAGCAGCGCAATCAGCACAGCAGAAATTCCGGCAAAAACAAAGGTAAATACCCCTACATTCACCGCAAAGGCGAAATTCTGCAACCACCAGTCGGTAAGGAAATAGGAAGCTGGTGCTGCCACCACAAAAGCAATGACGATCAGCAGCACAAAGTCTTTGGAAAGCAAGACCAGCACCTGCCCCACCGTAGCGCCTAAAACTTTTCTTACGCCTATTTCTTTAATTCTTTGCTCGGTAGAGAAAGAAGCCAGACCAAATAGCCCAAGACAGGCGATCATAATGGCCAGCAAGGCAAAGAATATCACCACCTGACTCAATTGCTCTTCAGAAGCGTAAAGTCCGTTGAGGTCATCTTCCAAAAAGCTGTACTCAAAGGGCTGTTGAGGTACAAATTGATTCCAGGTATTGCGAATGTAATCGATGGTCTGGGCACGATTATCGGGGCTGATTTTCACAAAAACATGCAGGTAAAACGGAAATATCGGCCCGTAAAAGACTGACTCTGTCTTGCGCTGAAGTGGCTCGAAATTCACATCATCTACAAGGCCAATGACACGCTTTTCCTGCCAGGTTCCCCCTATGTTCATCTCTATGATTTTACCAATGGGATCGTCCAGCATATTGAGCTCTCTGGCCGCCTGCCTATTGAGAATGACAGCACGGGTAGAATCGGTAGGAATGCTCCTGTCAAAATCACGGCCTTCCACTATGTTGATACCCATGGTGCTCATATAATCAAAATCTGTATTGATACCCGCCAGGTTCAGGTTGTCCTCGTTTTCGATTATCGTTTCAGATTTGACAAAAATGATGGGTCTGAGCCCACCAGCTTTGCTCATAGAAGCGGTAGCGGAGGCCACCTGGGCATTTTTAAGCAGCTCATTTTTGAAGGCATTGAGCTGTGGCGTCACGGCATTCTGCGTATTGGCAATCACCAGCATGTCTTCCTTCTGAAAGCCCAGCGATTTGTTCTTCATGAAATTGAGCTGGTTGTACACCGTATAGGTGCCAATCATAAGCATGATAGAAATGGCAAATTGAAATACCACCAGGCCCTTGCGCAGTACATTGGAACCCGACATGCCCGCATTGAGCTTGCCTTTAAGCACCACCACTGGTTTGAAAGATGAAAGAAAGAGGGCAGGGTAACTACCGGAGCCAAAGCCTACAATGACGATGATCGATAGCATGACTCCAATTAAAAGCGGATCGAGGAGCATAGAATGTGTCAACGCCTTGCCAGTAAAGCTGGCCATGGTGCCTAGCAGTGCCATTACCAGTATAAAAGAGAGCAACGTTGAGATGCACACCAGCACAATGGACTCACCCATAAACTGTCGCACCAGCTGCCCTTTGACAGCACCCAGTACTTTGCGCATGCCTACCTCCTTGGCCCGCTTGGCAGATCGAGCTGTGGCCAGGTTCATATAGTTGATGGAAGCGATGAGCAGGATAAACACCGCAATGGCGGAAAAAACATAGACGATATCGATGTTGCCATTGGGCACAATCTCATTGCGCAGATTTGATCTCAAGTGAATATCGTTAAGCGCCATAAGGCTGGGGTTCACCTGTACTCTTTGCTCCTCTGGCACGTTTTTATCGCGCAACGTTAGCAGTGCACTCTCAACTTCAGCAGCCGCTGTTGGGTCTTTCAGGCGAATGTAAGAGTATGAGCCACCTGCTGTCCAGCTATCCAGAAAGTTACCTCCCTGAAAGCTGCGCCTGGTCTCGTTAGAAAGCAAAACCTCCAGCTGTATATGTGAATTGGCGGGTAGGTCTTCCATGATACCCGAGACCTGAAAGCGCTGCTCGTTATTGCCTTTCATGGTGAGTATCTCCCCTACTGCGTCCACCTTGCCAAAATAACGCATGGCAGATTTACGAGTGAGTACAGCCATCAAGGGCTCGTCAAGCACCTCAGAAGCTTCTCCATGGATAAGAGCAAAATTGAAAAACTCGAAAAAGGTAGAGTCTGCATAAAACAGGTCAGTCTCTCGGTACAGCTCTGTATTTACCTCAAAAACCACTTGCTGCCCCCCGCCAGCCAGCCGGGTATAGGCCGTTACCTGCGGCACCTCTCTGAGCAAAGAGGGGCCTACTCCTGAAGGGCCGTTGGGATATTTATAGATACCATTGCTCAGGTGCAATGCATTGTCGATGCGGAAAATGTGCTCGGGTTCATCGTGAAAACGATCAAAGCTCAACTCGAATCGCACTACCAGAAAAATGAGCAAAAAGCAGCTGATGCCCGTGGTAAGACCAAAAATATTAATGCCCGCGTAACCCGGGTTCTTTCTGATACCCCTGAAGGCAATTTTGAGATAGTTCTTAAGCATAATGGTGGTGGTTTTAAGGCAGCCATGATGAATTTACAGCATGGCCAGGGAAAAGGCCGTACCGATGGTCAAAGAGTGCCACAAACGATGACACCTCAGGAAAGGGAATTGGTTTCAGGAAAGCTCGTTTAATCCTGCCAAACCTGCAGCAAAAAGTAGGGTATATGGAATGCAGAAAAAGCACCTGATGCATCTTAGTCAGGAGCATTAATTCACAAAAACCGTGGATTCAGAGAAAAGCTAGAAAGTATAGAAACCGCCCTGGTCATCGACCGGAAAGAACATCATGGCTACTACAAAAGCCAGGATAGCCACTACAAAACCAATCATAAAAGTGGTATAGGCAGCGCGAAGCAAGCGGTATTTTTTACCCAGCACCACACCGAGGAAGTAGATGTCTTTGATGAGGCTACTATAGAGGTAATCTCCATCCTTCATCATTTCCTTCATGCCCCATTCATAGCGCTTCAACTCCATACCATGAAAATTGCCAAAGAAGAGCAGGTTGGTGCGTTTGTTCAGGATGTCTTCTTCTTCAAATACCCCTTGAGAAACATTGGGGCGGGTAGCCAAAATAGACAATACGATGGTCACCAGACATACGACAATAAGCAGCAAAGTAGGAATGAGCAAGTTGGGGTACTCATTCAATTTTCTGATGAGCACCGTCACCACTACTGAAATAATAATGGTATTGACCGAGATCATGATGTTGGCCTTGTTATCGGCCATGGCACTCAAGTTGAGATGATTTTTGGAGGTAGTGCGGAACATGGTTTCAATACCACGGTCTGGTTTTAAAGCCACCTTCGATTCAAGCTTGACTATTTTTTCTTCCAGCTTCAGAATGTACTCTTCCTCTTTCTTCCTTTCCTTCTTGGCCTTTTTAATGGTCTTCAGGTTTTCCTGTTTGATCTCTTGCAATTTGGTCTTGCCGTATTCAGTGAAATATTGGTGGTCTTTGAAAAACTGGATGTTCATTTCATTCCAGCTGGGGTCGTCTATTTTCTCTCCTTTCACATGCTCCATCTCTACTTGCATCTTGTCGGCCATCTCTTTGTAATCGCTGCAAGCAAGGTGATGCAAGTCCGCATCGCAAATCACCTCTTCCAACAGATTAGTGGGGTTCTGAGGCATTTGAGTGGCCATAATACAGCCTTCTACTTTCCTGATTTTCTCTTCAGGATAATCAATGGAAACGAGAAATTCTCTGGCAATTAGGGAGCTGCTTTCTTCGTGCTTGGCACAGCCCGTTTTATAGCCTGTATCATGAAACCAGGCAGCAATGGTTACTATTTCAAGTTCAGTAGCCGAAAGACCACTTTCAGTACCAATGAGCTTAGAAGCTTCTACAACCCTACTGGTGTGATAGTAATTGTGATACACGAATTTCTCCGAAATCTCATGATTGAGTATCTGTGTTGCGGATTCTTCCGCCTGCTGAATAACATTCAATGTATCTTCCATCAAATCAAAATAGACTCTAATATAAAGGGCTCATTTTAAATAACATAACTGCCCAGGTCCGATGAGTCAACCCCTATACTAACCAAACAGTTCATAAATTCTTCCATCCAACGTAGCTGAGGCGGGCAGATTATAAGCTTTAGCATTTTTTAACATCTTGAGGCAAACTATCATATCTTTCAGTAAGTCGTTTGTCTAATTCTGTTAAAGTGTCGGCTGAGGTCAACTATGACCCGGAATGATACTTTCAGGCAAGCACGTGAATTTTCTATGGCTTATTTTTGTTTATTAATTCGCAATGAAGCAGGCACTCTATTTTTTTATAACCGTACTGTTATTACAGTCAACTCCTTCCCTGGCTCAGGACAGTGATTTTCCATATGACCTAAAGCAGCCTCATGAGGTGCACTTGCTGCCCGAAATTCTGGAAGAGGTTTCAGGCCTTACCCATTATGGAACCAACCAAATTGCTGCACTGAATGATGAGCATGGCCGCATGTATGTGTACGACCTGGTGGAGAAGAAAATCATTCATAAAGTACGTTTTGAAGGCAATGGAGACTTTGAGGGTATTGAGTTGGTAGGCAAATACATTTATGCCATCAAAAGCAATGGGAAGCTCTACCGCTTCAACATAGAAATGACCGGGGTGGTGGAAAAGATTGACAGTCCTTTTGGTGCAGACAATGACGTTGAAGGCCTGGGCTACCACCCAGCCAAACATCAGCTGCTGGTGGCCCTGAAGGGCGATAGCGACATTAAAGGAGTAGATGTAAAGGGAAAGGCCATTTATGCCTTCGACATTGCTACAGACAAGTTTCTACGCATACCGGCATACACCCTCAAAGACAAAGACATTGAGAGAATACTGGGCAGTGACCGCACCAAACTGAGGCCTTCAGGCGTGGCAGTTCACCCTATTTCTGGAGAAATTTATATGCTGGCTTCAGTGGGCCATGCCCTGGTAGTATTTCATCCAGACGGCAAACCAAAGAACCTTTCAATACTCAAGCGAAGTCTTTTTCCACAGCCTGAAGGCATCGCCTTTTCTCCGGAAGGAGATCTTTTTATCTCCAACGAACAGGAAGGAGAAGGCGGCACCCTGCTTCATTTTAAAATGAAAGGCGGCTAGCAGACCCTAGAATTCCGATTCAAGCATTATATTGATTATACAGCCATTTTTGACCATACACACAGCAACATGAAGAAAGCCAGCCTGATTACCCTCATTACCAGTCTCTTCCTTTTTTCTTCTTTCACCCTACAGCAGACCAATGACCCTGTGTATTCGGTATTTCTGATTGGTGATGCCGGAGAACCATTTGAAAACCCAGTACTCACGCTACTCAAGTCAGAAGTGGACAAAGTAGGCGAAAAAGGTGCAGTGGTTTACCTGGGCGATAACATCTACCCTAAGGGCATGCCTCCTGTGGGGCACCCTCTGCGGGCAGAGGCTGAAGTGGCATTGAATGGTCAAATCAATGCGGTCAAAGAATTTGAGGGCACCAAGATATTTATTCCGGGCAATCACGACTGGGCACAAGGCCGTGCTTATGGCTGGGAATGGCTAGGCATTCAGGAACAATATGTAGAATCTGCTCTGGACAGTGCTGATGTATTCTTGCCCTCCAATGGCTGCCCTGGTCCGGTAGAGGTAAACCTGACCGACAAAATCACACTGATTGTCATTGATACTCAATGGTTTTTGCACAAAGGGAACAAGCCGGTAGAAGCCTGTGGTGTGACGGGTCTGGCCGATGTGGCCCAGCTCTTTGAAGATGCACTGAGAAGAAACGCCTTCAAAAAGGTGATTGTGGTTTCTCACCACCCCATGTTTACTTATGGCATTCATGGTGGCGTGTTTGGAGCGAAAGACCACCTTTTTCCGCTCACCGCCTCTAAAAAGATGAAGAACCTGTATATACCATTGCCGGTACTTGGTTCTATTTACCCAGTTTATCGCAGTGTATTTGGCAATATCCAAGACACCTCACATCCAGTATACAAGCAGTTTCGTGATGGCATGGTGGCGCTGATGAAACAACATCCCGACCTGGTACATGCTGCTGGTCACGAACATGCCTTGGAGCACATTTTCAAAGAAGGCATGAACTTCATTGTCAGTGGCTCAGGCGCCAAGAACAATGCACGCGTCAGGCAAAAGGGTGACGCTCAATTTGCTTCTAATATTACGGGCTATGCCCGCGTAGACTACTATGCCAATGGCAAAACCGAGTTGAAATTCATCACCCCTGAAAACGGGCAGCCTAAGGAGGTTTATTCCAGTGTGATTTCAAATCGCAGATTTGCCCCAGCCCAGGAAGACCTGATGGCAAAATTCTCCAACATCTCTTATGAAGGCAAAGACACCCTGTTTTCTGCCAGTCAGAAGTACATTGGGCGCACCAAATTCCATACAGGCCTGTTTGGAGAAAACTACCGGAAGGAATGGGCTACCAAAATGAAGATCCCAATTTTCGATATTGGCACTGAAAAAGGTGGCTTGAGAATATTGAAAAAAGGAGGAGGCCACCAAACCACTTCATTGCGCCTTGTAGCAGATGACGGCAAGCACTATGTCTTGCGCTCGATGGACAAAAATCCGGCACTCACCCTACCACCCGAGCTCAGAAGAACCTTTATCAAAAGCATAGTGCAGGATGGCATTTCTGCTTCACACCCCTACGCTCCTTTTGTGATCCCACAACTGGCCGATGCAGCCGGTATTTTCCACGCCAATCCAAAAGTGGTATTCATCCCGGACGATCCCAGGTTTGGAGCCTACCGCAGAGAGTTGCGCAACTCGCTGGCACTGTTTGAAGAAAGGGCCAACAAGAAGCACATCAAAGAAGACTTTTTCGGCAATGGCGATGATGTGATGAGCAGCCCCGACCTCTACATCAAACTGAAGAAAGACCATGACAATCGCGTAGATGAAGACTTTGTGGTCCGCAACCGCCTTTTCGACATGTGGCTGGGCGACTGGGACCGCCATGACGACCAATGGCGCTGGATTGAGTACGATGGCAAAGACGACAAGAACACCTATAAGCCCATACCCCGAGACAGGGACCAGGCATTTTTTGCTGGAGAGGGTTCTGTCAAACGACTGGCCTCGGCTAAGTGGGCCCAACCTGCCTTAGGAGGCTTCCATGACGAAATAAGCTACACTCCGGCTTATGGCTTTTACCGCATCCGTTGGTTCGATCGCTACTTTATGACTGAGCCCGATCTGGAGGCCTGGTTGAAGCAAGCCAATGAACTGAAAGCCGGCCTGACCGATGAGGTGATTGAAACTGCCATTAAAAGCTGGCCCAAAGAAATATATGACCTGAGAGGTGAAGAGATCATCAGGAAGCTGAAAAACAGACGCGACAAGCTGGACTTTTATGCGGAAGACTATTTCAAATTCCTCTCAAAAAGAGTGACTGTGCGCGGTAGTAACAAGCGAGAACTTTTCAAAGTAGAACGCCTGGACGATGAGCGTACCAAGGTGACCATGATTAAAATTTCCAAAAAAGGAAAACGCAGCGATGTGCTTTACGAGCGCGTATTCAACACCTCCATTACCGATGAAGTGCAGCTTTTTGGCTTTGGTGGAGAAGACGAGTTTGAAGTGTCAGGAGATGTGAATAAGGGCATCATTGTGAGGATCATTGGCGGTGAGGGCAGCGATAAGGTTACTGATGTCAGCAATGTGAAAAGTGGTGGAAAGAAGACCATCGTCTACGACCAGGTAACGGGCAATGAGCTAATATCCGGTGCTGAAACCAGAGACAGCAGGTCTGATAAAGACCCGAATATCAATGCCTACGACATGGAGGAATACGACTTTGACGTGCGCATTCCATTGCCTTCTCTCAACTTCAACCCCGATGACGGGCTATTTTTGGGTGCCGGTTTCATGTGGCGAAAAGATGGTTTCCGCAAAGACCCCTTTGCCACCTCACAGAGCTTTACTGCCAACTATGCCCTGGCAACTTCGTCTTACAATGTTGCTTATTCCGGCACCTTTACCGATGTCATAGGCAAGGCCGATTTTAAATTCAATGCCGACATCAAGGCTCCCAACTTTGTCAACAACTTCTTTGGCCTGGGCAATGAAACCGTTTACAACGATGACCTGGACCTTACTTACTACCGAACCCGCTTTGAGGAATACTCTGTAAGTCCTTCGCTGCTCTTTAACCTGGGCAGCAAAGGTCACATCAACCTGGGAGCCTCTTACCGCTCTATTGAGATACAAAACAGTTCTGATCGGTTCATTGCCGACTTCCCCAACAACGGCCTCGACCCTACCAACCTTTTTGAAAACAAGAGTTATTTGGGTTGGAATCTGGGCATCCACATAGACAACAGAAATAGTCAGGTAGTGGCAACCCGCGGGGTTACGCTCAATTCTGAATTCAGCTATGCCGGTGGCGCCAACGACAATTCAGACAATAGTGCACAATGGAATTCAGACCTGACTTTCCGCATTCCACTCGGTCCATTTGAGCGCACTGTGCTGGCCACAAGGGTAGGTTATCAAAAGAGTTTTGGCGATTTCGAATTCTTCCAGGCCAGCCAGCTGGATGGTTTCAACACCCTGAGAGGTTACAGAAGATTTCGTTTTGCAGGCGAAAGCAGCTTCTTCCAGCAGGCAGATCTTCGCATTGACCTGTTCGAATGGAAAAACTACATTTTACCTAGTAGAGTCGGCCTCATACTATTCAATGACATAGGCCGGGTATGGGTAGATGGAGAAGATTCCAGCACCTTGCACCATGGTTATGGTGGTGGTTTGTACATCACGCCCTTTGGCAGCTTTGCACTGAATATTCTGATGGCTAAATCTGAAGAAGGTTTCTTACCGCTGCTGAAATTCGGTTTCTACTTCTAAAGAAATTAAACTCCAGGAAGGTGCACTGTAAAGGTGGTGCCCTTCTTTAGTTTACTTTCGAAACCGACACGACCCCCGTGCATTTCCACGAATTGCTTCACGATGACCAGCCCCAGGCCGGTGCCTTCGATATCACCCACATTACTGGCTCTGGAAAAGGATTCGAATAGCCCCTCCTTGTCTCTGTCTGGAATGCCAATGCCGAAATCCTTCACTTCTATCACTACTTCAGCCTCTTCATAGCGAATGGTGATCTCAGGGTCGGGTTTACCTTCAGAGTATTTCAAGGCATTTAGCACCAGGTTGGCAATAGAATGGCTAATCAACTGACTGTCCAGGTTTACCTGGCGCTCCTCTCCTACAATCTTAATCTCAACTCGCCTGTCTTTATAGCCAACACTTGCCTCAAGTACCACTTGTTTGGTGATGCCTAGCAGTGAGGTAATCTCCTTATTAAGTCTGGCTTTGCCCACATCGAGCCTGCCGAGCGTAAACACATCTTTCAACAATGAATTGAGGCGTTCCAGCTCTACCCTGATACGATTTACATGCTTGGTGAGCTTGCCATTGGTCGGATCAATCTGGTTTTCCAGGTACATCTGGATAAGCTCATTACTCGACTGGATGGTAGTGAGTGGCGTACGGAATTCATGCGAGGCCATGGAGATAAAACTAGATTTGAGCTTGTTCAGGCTACGTTCTTTTTCAATTACCTTCACTATCTCTGTAATGTCACGAGTAGATGACAATACATATTGCACCAAACCCGTTTCGGCCAGCACCGAGGTAAGCGATACCCCCACCCATACATAGTCTCCATCACGCTTTTGCATCCGATAAGACACTTGTACGTCTTTATGGCTCTTGGTAATGGTGTCTGTAAATGCTTTTTCTACCCGCTCCCGATCCTCTGGGTGGATCATAGACATAGGTTCCAACCTTAGACTTTCCTCCACAGTATAGCCCACCAGACGGTAGCATGACGGAGAGATAAAGGTGAACTTTCCATAAAGGTCGTGCAGGGCAATAACATCCGTAGAATTTTCCGAAACCAGTTTATACTGCTCTTCCTTCTCTTTCAGTTTTTGCTCGGCCATGATCTTATCGGTCATGTCCACTTTGGTGGATCTGAAATAGATAGGCTCACCTTCCTCATTGGTAATGACCCCACCTTTGGCTTCGAGCCAGCGATAAGCTCCGTTTTTATGCCTGAACCTGAAGAGGACAGCGCTTGCTTTTATTGCAATATCCTTCAAGGCCTCTTTCATTCCGCCTAGTACGGCTTCCAGGTCTTCCGGATGAACATAGTCTGTGGTTTTGGTACCCAGCATTTCTTCCACCTCATAGCCCAGCGTATCTTTCACTGAAGGTGAAACGAAGAGGTACTTGCCCTCCAGGTCCATCAGAGAAACAATGTCGTGTGAGTTTTGCGAGATGAGCTTATAGCGCTCTTCACTTTCCCTCAACTTTTCTTCTGCCAGTACTCTGTCTGTAATGTTTCGGGTAGAGGTCTGGAAGTACATGATCTGCCCTTCCTGGTCCAGAATCGCACCGCCATGGGTCTCAAGCCAAATGATGTCACCATCAGCACCCCATGCCCTGTAGGAGTTGACTATCTTCTTCTTCGGGTTGAGTATAATTTCAGAAATGGTGGTTTTTACCTGTTCATAATCATGAACATGTACAATGTCTTTCAGGCGTTTTTTCTCCAGCTCTTCTGGTTTATAGCCCAAGACATCCAGTGAAGAAGCACTGACAAATACGAAGTCACGCTCGGGAGAGTGCAGGCAAATGCAGTCACTCGAATTTTGAGAAATGATCCGGTATTTGGCCTCACTTTCCTGTAGCTTGGAACGGGCCTGCTTCAGTGAAGTAATGTTGGACAGAGAGCCCACCACCCGAGAGGGTTCGCCCTTTTCATCGTATAAGATTCTACCCTTGATAAACACCCAGATCACGCGATCGTTGGCACCAACAAAGCGCGTTTCCATTTCCAGGTCACCACTTTTCTGCTGAAAACGATCATTGATGGCTGAGATAAATCGCTTCCGGTCTTCCTGATGAATAAAACGGGCCAGCAAATTATGGTCGAGCGGATTGGTTTCTTCCTCTATGCCCAGGGCTACCCAAAACTGTGGAGAGAGGTAAGAATTACCCCTTTTGAAATCATATTCCCAGATTACATCATTGGTGCCCTCTACTGCCAGCTGATAGCGCTCGTTACTGTCTTTGAGGTCTTGTTCAAGTGATTTACGGAAGGTAATGTCTTGTAGAATGGTAATGAAACAAGGCTCATTCTGAAAATCGAGTGGCATGGTAGAAGCGCTCACCCAAAACGAATCGTTCTTTTTATTTTTAAGAACGAGCTCGTGATTTTGAACCCGACCATGTTCGGCCAGAATAGTGAGGTAGGTTTTCCTGGTTTCGAAGTTTTGGTAGAACTGAACCACCTTTTTGCCCAGAAATTCGCCCGGACTCATGCCATATACTTCGAAAAATACCTCGTTGGCAAAAATCACCTTTCCATCGCTACGAGTAGAGATGAAAACCGGGTCGGGCAGGGAGTCTACAATGCTTCTGAGCCGCTGCTGACTCAGTTCCAGGTTGAGCCTCGACTTCCTGATGTCGTCAATGTCTATGGTAATACCATCAATGCGCAAAGGCTGGTCATCCTCATAGAGCACCTTCACACGATCGCGAACGTGGCGAAAATTCCCCTCCCCTCGCTCTACACGATAGGCATAGCTACCAAAACCGTTGTTAAGCACATTGACAATTTCATCAAGTATGCGCTCTCGGTCATCTTCATGAATCAGCTGCTGCCACTCATCAATGGTAACAGGAGCTTTTTTATACTCTTCTCCAGGAACACGACTCAAAGGGTCGTTCAAATAGTGAATCTGGTAAGGTTCAACTGTTAGGTCTATGGACCATACTACTTCGGACAGGTTGTTCACAACCGAGCCGAAATTCATCTCTTTCCCGTTGGTACTCAATAATTTGTTCTCCGTATCCTCAAAAACGTTTTCCATCACAGAAATGGCCTCAGATCATTAAATTCTCTAATTTTAAGATAGTATATTAGCCCTATCCGTCCTAAAAGACGACATTCTGTTCACCTAAATTAGAAAAAATGTCTGCCATCACGAATGACTATGCCAATACGCCCAAAATCCTGATCGTAGAGGATGAACCGTTCATTGCAGAAAACCTTCAAGAGATGCTCAGCATCTTTGGTTATGATAATACTGAAATTGCCAACTCGGCCAACCAGGCTATCAAAGCAATAAAAACGTCCAGACCAGACCTGGTACTTTTAGATGTAAAAATCAAAGGCGACCAGGACGGTATTGAGCTCGGTGGAATCATCCAAAATCAGTATAAACTTCCGTTTGTTTACATCACCTCTTATTCTGACAAAGATACCGTGAACCGGGCCAAGCATACCAGGCCATTGGGTTTCATTGTCAAGCCTTTTACCAAAGACGATGTTTATGCGGCCATTGAGGTAGCACTTTTTAACAAAAACCGCTTTCAGGCGGCAGCAGGTACCCAACCAGCGAGCCTTAACCCTACTACGGATAACAATGATTCCATCTTTGTGAAAAAGAAGGGATTGCTTGAAAAAGTAATGTATGACGAGCTTTTATGGATTGAAGCAGACGGCAATCACATTACCATGAATGTGGCTGATGGACGCACTTATACGGTAAGGAAGTCGCTGAAAGAAATTACAGACAAGCTTCCAAAAGACCGCTTCCTAAGGGTTCACAAATCATTTGTGGTTCAAGTAGCGGTGGTTACCGCCATTGATACTAATCATGTTCACCTGGGTGATAAAAAGATTCCGATTGGTCGATCTTATTACAATGCCTTTACCGCTACGCTAAATACCATCAGCGCCAGTTAATTGCCTCTGCTATAGCTGTAAAGCACTGCCGGATCAAAGCTGTCTTCTTCGCTCAAAGTGAAGTAAGCTGAGCCGTCTGTATTCCAGGCAATGGCTTCCCCTTGAGGTTCTGCTATGTATTCCAGGCGATAGGGAATCGCGGTTAAGCTTTCATACAAAGAGCCCTCTCCACGGAACCAGTGATAGACATATCCATAGTCTTTCATGATGATCTCTCCTCCGCTGGGAGAAATGTCTGCAGCCACCACATTGGTAAAGGGAATCAAGCCCTGAAACTCCGCAGTATTCACCTCGGTTGTGCTTTGCGGATAGGCAAGAAGGTACACTCCCACCAGTGCCTCTCGTTTCGAAATCACATAAATGTCTTTAGAAGTTGGATCTACCATAAGCGATTCTGCGTCTCTTGAAAAACCATCGGAATAGACATATTCAATGGCTTCTACCCCGGTCAAAGTACTATCTTCCGGCAGGTCAGGAATGTTCAAATCAGGCTCAGGAATGCGATAAATGGTATAGCTGTCTCTTTGGGCGGCATTGTCGCCAATATCAGCCGCAAAGAGGTAATTCAATGCATCGTCAGGTCCTGGGCCAATGGCCATGTCTTCCCAGTCTACATTCTCTGCACCATCCAGCACATACTTGCCAGAGTCGGCACCAGCACGGGTAAACAAGTAAAAGGCCGGATCGCCTCCACTGTCGTTGTGCGTCCATAAATACTGTGAATTAGACCGGCTACTCGCCAGACCCGAAGCCTCATCTATTTCATCTGCTTCTATCTCTCCTTCGGCCACAGGGCCTCCGAAAAGTGTACTTTGTGGAATTTCAGATTCTGTCGGGTCCGTTTCTGCCGGAGCCTCTTTACACGAAGGAGCCATGATCATCAATACCCCTCCAAGGGCCATACAGCCCATCAAACACCTCTTTGTCATGCGTATTATCGATTGGTAACTAATCTTTATACCCATAACTGTAAAGCGCTGATTTATTACATAAAAACTTTGTGGAAAGGTCTATTTGCCTGCTCTTACCTTGGCTACCATGGCTTCAGTAACCATCTTATCGCCTTTGTTGCCCCATGAGTTGCGAACATAGTTCAATACATCGGCAATGTCTTTGTTATCAAGGCCTGAGGGCTGCATGGCACCATTGTACTTTTTACCGCTAACCTCAATCTCACCTGTTAGTCCTTCGATTACAATCTTAATAGAGCGGTCCAGGTCAGCCATCAGGTAATCTGACTTGGCCAATGGTGGAAAAGCCCCCGTCATGCCTGTACCTTCAGGCATATGACATACGGTACAAAGCCCTGAGCCATCATACACTCCCTTTCCACGTTCCATGCTCGCTTTGAGCTCAGAACTCTGCCCTTTGAAAGCAAAAGAGGAAACGAAAAGTGCCAATGCGGCAAAAAGTATGTAAGTGCGTTTCATGTTTTTCATCATTTTGATGTCCGAATCTAGAAAAATCTTTGGACGAAGCCCTGCAAATACCCCACCAATCTTATCAGATCTCTACCTCTACCTGGTTTCTGAGCAGGTCTTCAAACTCTTCACGCTTTCTGATTAGCTGGGCTTTGCCTTTATAAATCAATACCTCGGCAGGTCTGAGGCGCGAGTTGTAATTAGAAGCCATGCTGAAGGCATAAGCCCCAGCATTTTTGAAACCGATGATGTCGCCCTCCTTTACTTCGTTGAGTTTGCGATCTACCCCAAAAGTATCGGTCTCGCAGATATAGCCTACAATGGTATAGATACGCTGCGTACCACTTGGGTTCGAAACGTTAAAAATCTCGTGGTAGGCATCATACATCATAGGACGAATCAAATGATTGAGCCCTGAATTGACACCAACAAAGACGGTAGCCGGAGTGGTCTTCACCACATTGGTTTTGGCCAGGAAAACGCCCGATTCGCTCACCAGAAACTTGCCTGGTTCAAACCACATTTCCAGTTCACGACCATAGCGCTTGCAAAAATCCTGAAAGGCCGTAGTCAGTTTTACACCAAGTTCCGCGATGTCAGTCACGATGTCACCTTCCTTATAGCCTACTTTGAAACCGCTGCCAAAATCAATGAATTCCAGGTCTTTGAAGTCCTTGGCGGTATCAAACAAGATATCGCTTGCCCTAAGAAATACATCGGCCTCCAGAATATCTGATCCGGTGTGCATGTGCAAACCAGTGACATTGATGCCGTAAGTCTCTACCACTCTCAAAATGTGCGGTAGCTGATACACAGAAATGCCAAATTTGGAACCTACATGACCAGTAGAAATTTTCGTATTACCACCTGCCATGATGTGCGGGTTGAGCCTGATGCAAACCGGCACCTCGCCATGATAGGCATTGCCAAATTGTTCCAACACCGAAATGTTGTCCAGGTTGATCATTATCCCTAATTCAACAGCCTGCTGAATTTCTTCAAAGGCCACACCATTGGGAGTATACAAAATCTGTGAGGGCTCAAAACCAGCCCGCAGCCCTATGTGCACCTCCTGAATAGAGACGCAATCGAGCTCTGAGCCATAGCTTTTGAGCAGCTTGAGAATTGAAATATTAGTAAGGGACTTGGCAGCAAACTTCACCTTCATCTTCACCCCCTTAAAGGCGTTGTTGAGTGAATCGAATTGCTCTTTGATCTTGTCAGCATCATAGACGTAGAGGGGCGTTCCAAAGCTGTCGGCCAACTCTACCAGGTCAATACCCTGAATGCTGTAGCGATTGTTTACCAGGTCCATGTTTTCAATTATTGAGCGCCAAATATACACGCTACAATAAAAAAAGAGGAAGGACTACTGACAATCCTTCCTCTTTGGGCTAAATAACTATATCTAAACTTAAACTTACTACTCTATTATTATCCTTTTGGTGAGTGCATGACCGTTTTGGATCACTTGCAAAATGTAGATGCCCGCACGCTGATTGGAGATGTCGATGTTGAAATCGTAAAATCCATCTTTGCTCACACCGTCTTTTGCATAAACCTCATCACCATTAGGGCCAATGATCTTGATGTACACCGGCATGTCATTGCCCGTTTCCAACTCCAGATCAAATCGTCCGTCACTTGGGTTAGGGTAAAAACTAATGTCTTTGATTTGAAGGTCTTCCATCTCATCTGAGCCTACCTTCTCTTTGTCTGCCTCTCTGGCAGAGCGTATGAATACTTTCACTCGTGAGATCACACGTGGATCATCGTCTTCATCACTGCCCCAGGTCCATGCCTTGAAGCCGTTGCCATTGCCGTCATCATCAAAGTCAAAATCGAAATCCATGTCTTTGAAACGTTCTATCATTTTCTCGCGCAGAGAATCGAGATCGTCAAAATCGCTGCGTCCGAAGAAAAAGCCTCTGCCGCCAAAGCTTGACATAAGTGAATCTACATCCATATGCTGCCCTGGGCTGCCAAAGTGAAATGAGAAAGGGGCACTGCCTTGAAACTGATCCATTTGATCCATCATAGAATCGATGTCAATTCTGAAGGAATGGCTGAAAGAACCATTGTCGTCATCATCATCGTCATGGAAGAAACTGAAATTGGGCATATTGAAGAACCTCCCGTTCGAATTGGAAGAACTGAAGCGGATACTATTGCCGCCAAAATTCAGATCCTTGCCTGTAATGCCATACTCCTCCAACTCAGGGTCATCATTCATTTCTTCGTAACTATCATAAGTTTTTTCGAAGGTTTTGGTATCGTTGCCCTGTTTAGTGGTGATTTTAAGCGTGACTTTTCCATCTTCACCAGTAGAAATGGAAACAGACTTACTTTCGTTGACAGATTCGCTTTGCGCCTGAACGTCCATGCCAGCTGTGACCAGCAGCGCAAGCATAAATGTGAGTAAAATTTGAAATGACCTTTTCATAATTATTTT
>Ga0316204_10000733_pt1 | contig 107448 bp, 112 predicted proteins | sample 6monrhotite_MG_2_FD_205661 | JGI IMG/M metagenome (GOLD analysis project Ga0316204, IMG submission 205661) | Microbial mat bacterial communities from mineral coupon in-situ incubated in ocean water Damariscotta River, Maine, United States -... | ecosystem: Environmental > Aquatic > Marine >...
GAATCTCATGATGTAAATCCTCATGTAAATCCTCCTAAAGAGGATCGAATCACACTTTGTCTTAATAATTCAATAAGTTAAATTGGGTTCACACCCTAGTTGATGCGCAATATTGAGTTCCCCTCAAAAAATGAATACCGCTTTTGGATATAAAGGCGGTATTTTTTTTGTGATACTTTTGCTGTCCTTAACATAAAAATTAAAAACTTAATGAGTTCGTATACTTGCAACCCACCTAATATATTCGTACTATCCATAGCACAGGCAATCCTTAATGGAAGCTTGGCAAGGGGTAATATTGGAAATGGGTTCATTTGGTTCGAATGAGTTTTTGGAAAAACTACCTGCTGAGGCACCGCATAGTCTTGTGGTTGCCTTAAAAAACTTATGCCATAATCACCCAAGTGCCGTCGTTATTTGCAATGGCGATAATAACATCATTGAAGTTAATCCAGCGTTTGAAAAAATGACGGGGTTTGAACGGGCCGATGTGCTTGGCCAAAACCCTTCGCTGAGCAAATCTAATAGGCACTCCAAAGAATTTTACAGCCATCTGTGGGCTCATTTAATAGAAAAAAATCATTGGGAAGGGGAACTTTGGGATCGTCGTAAGGATGGAACGGTCTATCCGAAATGGTTACGCATAGATCGTTACGCAGACGACGACAATCAAACGCTTTTTTATACGGGTGTTTTTCATACCTTAGCCGAAGGAAATGATAACGAACAAATTGTCGATAAATTATTATATTATGACCATTTGACGGGGCTGCCGAACCGCGTCCTTTTCAGGCATCATCTTGAACACGAATTTCAAGTTTCAGACCGTTATAACCGCAAAGCTGGATTGATGTTGGTGAACATTGACCGCTTTGGACAAGTGAACGATGGATTTGGTTATCTAGCGGGTGATGAACTGATTATTGCCATTTCCAAAAGGTTAGAAATTTGCGTTCGTCAAACGGATTTGTTGGCAAAGGCCGATGATAATGAAGAGCGCAAGTCAGATTCCTTATCAAGGTTTGGCGGCGATGAGTTCTCTTTTATTTTGTCAGACTTAAAAAAGGGAGAAAGTGCAGCCATTGTCGCCGACCGTGTTCTGCTCGCCTTCGAAGAACCTTTTGAATTAGCGGATGAAAAAGTTTATCTCAACGCCAGTGTGGGGATTTCGGTTTACCCAGATAATGGCTCTAACATGAGCGAATTATTGCGTTGTGCTGAAAATGCATTGACCCGATCAAAGCGTGATGGCGGCAATGAATACACGTTTTTCTCTGAAAAAATGAATAAAAACACGGCGGCACGCATTCGCATGGAAGGCGACATTCGTCGCGCCGTCAAAGAACAAGAATTTATCATCAACTATCAGCCAAAAGTTGACATTAATACCGCGACCATATGCGGCATGGAAGCTCTTATCCGTTGGCCGCAGACTGATGGCAGCGTGGTTCAACCTGTTGAATTTGTCCCTTTGACCGAAGAAACCGGACAAATTGTCCCCATTGGTAATTGGGTGTTAGAACAAGCATGCAAAGATGTTTTGGCGGTTAATATTGAATATGGAACGAACCTAAAGGTCGCCGTAAATATTTCTCCCAAGCAATTTAGGCAACGAAATTTTTTGGCAACCATCCGTAAAATCATTGCCCAAACGGGTTGCGATCCAACGTGTGTAGAATTGGAAATCACGGAAAGCATGGTGATGGAAGATGTTGAAAACGCCATCAAGACCATGGAGTCCATTCGTGATATTGGCATTTCACTGTCAATGGATGATTTTGGCACAGGCTATTCTTCGTTGGCCTATTTGCGTAAATTTCCGATTAATGCGCTTAAAGTTGATCGTTCATTTGTCGATGGAATGATGAACAGTTCGGCCGACGCATCGATCGTTTCAGCCATATGTTCCATTGGCCGAAATTTAGGCCTAGAAGTGATAGCCGAAGGGGTGGAAAATGAATTTGAAATTCCACTGCTCAAAGAAATGGGCTGCACCTTGATCCAAGGTTTCTTGTACGGTAAACCTATGGTTTTGGATCAACTGACGGAACAATTCTTAAAAAAATAAGACTTCCAATGATTTTGCGGTTTGAAATGTCTTCAAAAAAAAGGCCGGAGCATTCTGGCTCCAGCCTGTAAGTTTATGTCCGAAAAAGGCAGGCGATCCACCATTTTCAAACGGGAACGGTCGTCAATATTAAAATGGGAACAAAATATCCCAAAGCTGCGTGCCCCAACGGGGTTGTTGCAAACCTGTAAGCGTACCACTGCCGCCATACGCGACCCGCATTTCAGCAATGCGGGTATGAACGATGGTGTTGTCGGATTCAATGTCTTCGGGCCGGACGACGCCAGTGACCAGCAATTCACGCATTTCAGCATTCACTAAAACTTCTTGGCGGCCCATGATCACCAAAGATCCATTGGGCAAAATTTGAGTGACCACGGCGGCAAAAGTCAAAGCGATCTTTTCACTTCTGGCGATGGTGCCATCCCCTGCGGTGTTATGAGCATTGCCAAAGTTTGCCGATGCCGTTGGCGAAAAGCCTTGCGGTAAATTGTTTTTGGCAAGTTTTGTTTCATAACCCAACAAAGCCGTTACATCTGCGGTTTCTCGGTCTTTTCGGGACCGCGTGGTGTTGTTGGCCAACGAAGCGCTGTCATTCAAAGATAAATTAACGGTCAAAATATCTCCAACTGCTTTGGCTCTGTGGTCTTTGAAAAAGGCCCGAGCGCCATTGCGCCACAGTGAATTTGGATTGACGGTTCTAAGGCTTGCCTTGGGCATGGGCATGCTGACCGGACGATAACTTGGCATCACGGTTGGGTTTGTGATTTGGGTCAATTCCGGACCATCACCAACTTCGCTGATGCGCGAAACGGTATTGCAAGCGCTTAATGCCGTCAGGGAAATGGCTAGGAGCGAAATTTTCTTGAAGGCGGAAAATTGCTGTTTCATGATTTTTCTCTTTTTCAACGCATGGCCAAATTAACGCTCATGTTGACACGGACTAAATTTGATCCCGTGACCACAGCGTCAATAACCGTGTTGGTTTGCAAATTGGAAATACGAATGGTTTCACCCTTGCTTCCGGCTTGAAGCGCTCGCCCCTTTGCAGATAATTGCATTGACGGCGTTGTTAGCAGCATGGTGACGGTTTCTCCGCGATTAACCAACAATGGGTGGCGAATATCAGTTCCAGAAATAGGCTTGCCAACTTGAAGAGCGTGTTTGGCTGACATGCCAACAATGCCGTCAATATCAATAATTGCGGTGCGCGAAAGCCTGGCTTGGGGCATGGAAATCCACCGAATATCAGATTGGGAAATGATGTTGCCGCGCATGATGCGGTTTGATAATACCGGGACTTGGGCCATGCGTTGAACGCGTCCGGACAATCGAGCGCGTTCATCTGGGGAACTTCCCCATGCAAGTTGGGCGGTGAAACGATTTGAACTTTGATCAATATTAAATTGTTCAATGCGCAAAGGTTCAATGCCATAGGTTGGTAAATACAGACGCAGGCCTTTGTTTGACAAAACCGCTTGGGAACTTTCATCCCTGCCTTGTTGCACCAATTCGCTATGCAACAATTTTTCGATTTCTTCGCGCATTACAACCCGGCTTGAACGTTCAACGTTCACGCGATCCATACGGGATGATGGCCGCCATTTTAAATTATATGCAGCGGCGACGCGCCGTAACCAAAGACTGTCAAACGAAGACCTAGAGCCCGGACGTGGTGCATACGCAACCACTTTATCCATAAGCTTTGGATCGACACCTTGGAAAATGTCGCCCAAACGGATGGTATCTGTATCGACGACAACTTGTGAAGCAAGAGTGATAAATGGTTTTGCATCGCCAGCGGACGCGTCTGTGTCCAATCCTTTGTTTGCCGCCAACAATGGCGAAGCTAACAATAAGAAAGTGCCAAGTATGAACGTAATGAGTTTCATGGTGCCCTCCTTATCTCAGTTGGGTCAGAGTGCCCATCATGTCATCTGAGGTTTGGATAACCTTAGAGTTCATTTCATAAGCACGTTGAGCGGAAATCAGGTTCGAAATTTCTTCAACCGCATTCACGTTAGACGTTTCCAAAAAGCCTTGCAGTACGGTGCCATAACCGGTGGCTCCAGGGCTACCCGTGGTGGCGGCTCCCGATGCAGGGGTTTCCAGATACAAGTTAGACCCGATGGATTCTAAGCCTGCATCATTGGGGAAAATGGCTGTTTGTATTTGACCAACATTGGAATAGGCAACTTGACCATCAAGCTTAGCCAAAACTTCGCCGGATGCGTTAATGGCCACGTCAACGGCATTGCTGGGGACCGTAATGTTGGGCAAGACCGGATAACCGTCGTGGGTCACAATTTGTCCATCGGCGTTCAACTGGAAAGTCCCGTCGCGGGTATAGCTGGTGTCGCCGTTCGGCATTTCGATTTGGAAGAATCCACGTCCTTGAACAGCTAAATCAAAGGCGTTATCTGTGGGGTTTAAATTACCTTGGGCATGAATGCGGTAAACGGCGGCCAATTTAACACCCAGGCCGATTTGAACACCAGAGGGAACAATGGTTCCTGAATCTGAAGACGTGGAACCTGCACGGCGCAAGTTTTGATACAAAAGATCGTGAAATTCGGTGCGCCGGCGCATGTAACCGGTGGTGTTCATGTTGGCAAGGTTGTTCGATACGACTTCGACGTTACGTTGCTGAGCCAACATACCTGTTGCGGCAATACTTAATGATCTCATGTTCCCGTTCCTTTCGGTTGGTGCCACGCGCTCTTTGGCGCTTTGGCAAAAATATTTAAGCTTAAAGGGTTTTTAAACCCTAATTAGGAGCGACCATTTCCCGAACCATTTGACGAATGCGTTGGTCTTCGCGGTCGATAAGTTTTTGAGCGCTGGAATAGCTGCGGTTGACTTCAATCATTTTGGTCATTTCCAAAATGCTTTGAACGTTTGATCCTTCTAACGCCCCTTGAACGACTTGAGGGTCGACCTTTTTAATGGGCTGTTGGTCGGTCGAATACATGCCTCCAGCTTCTCGTTTAAGCTGGTACGCATTGTCAAATGTCACGACATCTAATTTGCCAATTTTTCCGTTTTCAGTCGATACCGTGCCATCCCCACTGATGGTGATGGTGGTGTCGGCTGGGGTGAAAAATATGGGGGTTCCAGCATCCGTTAATACGGGTAAACCGCTCTGGTTCACCAATTGTCCGCCGTTATCCATGCGAAAACTGCCGTTACGGGTAAACCCGGTGGTGCCGTCTGGTTTGCGGACCGTGAAAAAACCTTCGCCATGAATCGCGACGTCTAGGGTGTTGCTGGTCTGTTCAATGGGGCCAGCGCTCGTGTCGCGAAAACTTGCAACGTCTCGGACGAATGATAATCGTTGATCGGCAATAAAATCACTAGACCGTGAACGGGTTAAATGATCAACGAACATCATCCGTTCGCTTTTAAAGCCCGTGGTGTTCATATTTGCGAGGTTATGCGCAATAGTGCTCATCTTGCGTCTAAGAACCCCTTGTCGGGAAAGTGCTATATAAGCTGTATTTTCCATTTGCGTCGCCTTTTTATCTTTTTTACCTTGCCCACGTCTTTGCACGGGCTTATTTTCCAATAACAATGCATACACCGTGCCAAGTATATTTCATTAATAAAATCATATATTTATATCGCTAAGAAACATAAACTTGGGCGGAATTTTTAGGAGGAACGAAGGAAGTTGCCCGGCAGAACTTGCCGCAAATAGAATGCGTATTATTTTTTGAAGAATGCAGGGGTGGGAGACGGGGGTGGTTTGGGGGTAATATAGCTTCACAAAGCCGATTCTCTAGCTTCTTGCCGTATAAGACGTATGGCTTTCAAGCTTTTGAACGACTTGATGAAGGCGTGCGAATGGCGTGAGAAAAGGCAATTTTTATGTGGCGTTTCTCTCAACAATCAACGGCTTGTTAACCATACATAGGATATTGTAACGCGTGAAATACGTTTGAGCTGTGCTCTGTCCTGTTTTGTGAGCAGATGTGGCTAGTTAATGTGGAGACGGCATGGCTGAAGAAGATCTAGATGATGACGCCGACGATTATGAAGATGATGAAGACGGTGAAGAAGACGAAGGCGGCTCTGGACGAAAGCGTCTGCTGATTGTTATTGGCGGTATCCTTGTCTTGTTATTAGGTGGTGTCGGAGCGGCGTACTTTACCGGATTGTTGCAGCCCGTCATTGATATGCTTGGCGGGGGAAAACCCGCGGCAAATGCCGCAGGTGGTGGACATGGCGGCGGTGGTGGCCAGGGTGCTGCTGGTCCTAAAGCGAATGGAGATGCTGTTTTTTATGACCTTCAGGAAATGTTGGTGAACATTAATACAGGTGGTCGTAAGCCCGTTTATTTGAAGATACGCGTAAGTTTAGAATTGGGAAAACAAGGAGACATTGCGCAAGTAGAAGCCGTAATGCCTCGTATTATTGATAATTTCCAAATTTATCTGCGTGAATTACGGGTCGAAGATTTAAAAGGATCGGCTGGTATGTATCGATTGCGCGAGGAATTGTTGAAACGTGTAAGTATTGCGGCGGCACCGGCGAAAGTGAACGATGTTTTGTTTAAGGAAATGCTCGTTCAATAGAACGTTAAGAATGAAGGTGTTTCCTTCTAATGTGGAACTGGATCAAAAATGACAGCGCCCGGAGATGATCTCAATCAAGATGCCATGGCGGCCGCATGGGAAGCTTCCATGGGCGGTGGTGGCGATGATGCTGATGGTGCTGCTGCCGAAAACGAGGGAGCTGATGATGATCTTGCTGCTGAATGGGCGGCGATGCTTGATTCCGGTGACGGCGGTGGGTCCACTGAATCTGGTGGCAGTTCAGCGCGCGAGTCAACGCGTGTTCTTAATCAGGACGAAATTGACAGCCTTTTAGGATTTGATGACGATCTAGACGACAGCGAAAGAAAATCGGGTATTCAAGCTATTTTGAATTCCGCGTTGGTGTCCTATGAACGGTTGCCAATGTTGGAAGTTGTGTTTGACCGTTTGGTGCGTTTGATGTCGACCAGTTTGCGGAATTTCACATCGGATAACGTCGAAGTTTCTTTGGATGCCATCACTTCAACGCGATTTGGCGATTATTTGAATTCCATTCCTTTGCCAGCGATGTTGAGCGTTTTTAAGGCCGAGGAATGGGATAACTTTGGCTTGTTGACGGTTGATAGTTCTTTGATTTATTCGATCGTTGACGTGTTGTTGGGCGGACGCCGGGGTACGGCGGCGATGCGCATCGAAGGCCGACCTTATACAACGATTGAACGGTCCTTGGTCGAACGCATGGTGCATGTGATGCTGTCGGATTTGTCCGGCGCGTTTGAACCGTTGTCTCCTGTCACATTCCGTTTTGATCGTTTGGAAACAAATCCTCGTTTTGCAACCATCTCAAGGCCATCAAATGCGGCGATCTTGACACGGTTGCGTATTGATATGGAAGATCGTGGCGGCCAGATGGAATTATTGTTGCCTTATGCCACGCTGGAACCTGTTCGAGAACTTTTGCTGCAAATGTTTATGGGTGAAAAATTTGGCCGTGATTCCATTTGGGAAACTCACTTGGCCGAAGAATTGTGGTTAACCGACGTTGAACTTGAAGCCGTGCTTGATACCCAAACCATGCGTCTTGGCGAAGTGTTCAGCATGAAAGTTGATTCTCATTTGGATTTGGGGGCAACCCCGGAATCCCAAGTCACCTTGAACTGTGGTGACGTGGCCATGTATATGGGGCATATGGGCCGCAAGGGTGATCAAATGGCCATCCGAATCGTTGGTCGTTACAAGAAGCCAAAGGAATAAATCATGCAAATTTCAATGCTTCTTGATATCATTATCTCTGTTTTGTTGATTTTAACGATCGCCTATGCGGTGCGTTTGAATCATCGTCTATCGCAATTACGTTCTGATAAAAATGAATTGTTACAGTTGGCAAAAACGTTTGCCGAAGCCACCACCCGTGCGGAATCTGGCATCGAACGGCTTAAAGTTTCGACGGAGGCTTTGGGCATAGAAGTCGCCAAGGCTGAAGCCCTTAAAGACGATTTAGCATATCTGGTCGATCGTGGCGGTCGCACCGCCGATGAAATGGTGGACACCGTCCGGGCACCGGCTCGTTCAGGATCAAAGAAAGACAGCCCCGCCCGAAAACCAGGGCTAGGTGGCGGCCAAACTCAAAATGCTGATGACGAAGCTCGCCTGATCGAAGAAGCCATCTTGGCCGCAACGCCAGGGTCTGGAGCCAAAAAAGATAAAAACCCTCAACCTTTCGAAGGTACGCGTCGCATAACCGGACGTTTAGGTAGTGAACGTAAAAAATCAAATTTTGAAAGCTCTGATTTCAGCGACCAAAGGCTACCATCTTCTCGCGATTTGGGGGGGGATGATGGCGAAAAATCCATAGGCGATACGGCTGCGGCGCGGGAATTACTTAAAGCATTGGGAGGCTCTGACAAATGAGTCATATGTCCAAGGAAGATAAGGTAATCGCATGTCGCTAGGAAACATGACCATTGGGCAAATAGAACCCGAGCGGGTTGTTGCCCCCATGCCAGAAGTGCTTGAGGAAGACTATACCTTTGATGAACCTCCCCATCCTAGCTTGTTACGGCGTATTGTCGTAAAAGTGCGTTTGTTACCGATGGTCATATTTTTTTCGACACTGACATTGACCGTTCGTGTGGGTGATATTTGGAATGGCGTTGATGGGGCTTTGAATGGAACTGTATCTGTTTCAGGTTCAGCCGAAGCCTTGGCACAAGGCGCCGGAACGCCCCCAGCAGGCGGTACGGGATTGGCGCTTGGCGCGGCGACTCAAAATCCTGCGGCAACGGATCTCATGACAGGCACCAGTTCGCCAACCGCAATGCCCAAACAAGATCGTGCGGCGATAGCGGCACGAATGCTGGCTGATGATCCGACATTGTTGACCCAATCAGAAATTGATTTGTTGCAAAAATTAGCCGAACGCCGCGTTGAAATTGATGCGCGCGCACAAGAATTAGATTCTCGCCAAGTTTTATTAGCGGCCGCAGAAACGCGCATTGATCGTAAAATTGAAGAATTTAAAGCTTTACAATCGACAATCGAAACGCTTGTGAATGAATACGATAAACAGCAAACGGCCAAGCTTGCCAGTTTGGTTAAGATTTATGAAAACATGAAGCCCAAGGATGCGGCCCGTATCTTCGAAAAGCTTGAAATGAATACGTTATTGTTGGTTGCCGAACGTATGAAAGAACGTTCTTTAGCCCCGATTATGGCCAAGATGGCCCCGCAACGTGCAAGGGATATCACCGTTGAGCTTAATCAATTACGTAAACTGCCTGATCCTGTGAAAGCTGGCGGTTAAAAAACGGAAAGAATGCGCCGCTTGTTGTCGTGATTTAAAGGTGGAAATATAGCATTTGTAAATCTAAAAGGTTGCTAAGTTGTTATGACTGCTTTACCTAATTAAGGAAGGGGTTTATTGGGATTCTGTACCTTTTTGAAACGGTTCCGTCGGAACGGTTTTATAGGCTTGTTCTTGGTAAATGTTTATGGGATCAAAACTTTCTGTCATTTAAGGCTTTTTGTTTTGTATCATGGCGAAAAATTGAGTATCAATTAAATATCTGATGTATGCAAATGCATGAATTAAAAATAATGGTGTAAAACACACTGGTTAGTATGGTAATTTAGGCCTAGTAATTTAGGTAACGTCTAAATCTTAGTTAAAAAATGGAGTGATCTAATGGCTGTCGATATGAGCATGAAAGTTTTGATTGTTGATGATTACAAGACAATGCTCAGAATTATGCGCAATTTACTTCGCCAGCTGGGTTTCGAAAATGTTGATGAAGCCATTGATGGCACTCAAGCTCTTGAAGTTTTAAATGCCAGCGAAGATAGCTTTGGGCTTATTATTTCTGATTGGAATATGGAGCCAATGACGGGCATTGAACTTTTGCGTCACGTCCGTGCGGATGAAAAGCTTAAAATGACACCATTCATTATGGTGACGGCAGAATCCAAATCGGAAAACGTTATTGCGGCTAAAGAAGCCGGTGTTTCAAACTATATTGTTAAGCCTTTTAATGCAGGGACTTTGAAAGCCAAAATGGTTAGTGTTCTCGGCGAATTCTAAGAGGGGATATTCATGGCTGGGCGCACATCTAAAGCGGCCACGGGTTCAAACAAGGTGTCTAAAAAACCTAAGGCCCAGGCTAAAGGTAAATCAAGCAAAAAAAGCATAGCAAAATCTTCCTTGAAGAAAGACGCTAAGGCTGTTGATAAAGTTATCTCTGCGGCTATATCTGTGAAAAAAACCAAAAAAATTAAATATACAAAACATGAACTTTTGGTTTTGGCTGAACTTGAAAATTTGGCTGGATACATTGATGAAGCCAAGGTTGAAATCAGTCATATTTGCCCGAGCGATGTCAAAAACGAATACATTCCGTCGGCAAAAGATGAGCTTGATGCGGTGGTCGAAGCCGCCGCCGTCGCCACAAATGCCATCATGGATGCTTGCGAAGACGTCGAAGGCGCCATGGGGGATGTTTCCCCTGAAATTTCAGATACCCTTATGGGGGCAACAACAAAAATTTACGAGGCGTGTACGTTCCAAGACATTACTGGACAGCGGATAAACAAGGTCGTTAAAACAATGCATCACATTGAACAACGCATTGATGCCTTGGTGAATGCCTTTGGTGGTGCGCATAAAAATGAAAATCCAGACACGAAGCCCAGCAGCAAATCGGATGCGTCTGAGCAAAATGAATCTGGTGTTATCTGCGATGAGGACCTTCTTGAGGGTCCGCAACTTGCAGAAAAAGCAAAAAATCAAACTGAAATTGATGACTTGCTAGCCAGTTTTGACTAGCCAAATGGCTTGAATTTTCGATGGACGACATGCGCGGTGGATGACATGGATGCCCAAATTGAGCCACAACAAATAGATGGCTCCAATACGATAGCCTTATTTTTGGGGCTGTACCTTGTTGTCTTGGCCTTTTTTATTATGTTGGTCAGCATGTCTTCGGTTGAAGATGCTAAATCTCAAAAAGTTATGGATAGCTTGTCGAGCACCTTTACATCTCTTGTTCCGCCTTCAACTGATTTACAACCTTTTAAATCCAAGGACGGGGATATTTTAGCCGGACAAGAATTTCAACAGCAAATCACGGGTATTTTTGCCACCGCGCTGGGCATTGATAAGGTTGAAATTGTACAACCCGGCCGGCAAATGCGTTTGTTGTTGGAAGCGGACTCTTTATTTTTTAAAAAACAAGCCCGCATTCGCCCCGCCATGTTTCCAATGTTAGACCGTGCCGTAGCAGCTTTGTCTAACCGTCCTTTGGGGTTGCGGTTCGACTTAGAATTTTTGATCGGCACACCAACGTTGAAAGATGGGAAATCCATGCCCACGAATCAATCCTTGGAAGTTGAACGGGCCGGGGCTTTTGCCCGCGCGATGAACGAACGAGGCATTCCTCCAGATAGCATTTCAATTGGTATGCGGCCCGGCCATCTTGGTAAAATTGTAGTCTGGTTTTATACGCGTGACGTCGAAGCGACTAAGTTGCGGTTCGAAAATCCAGCACCTCAGTCTGGTAATTAAGGGGGTGCTTAATGGATAATGATAACATACCCCAACCAGAAAAACCCAATACGGCTTGGATGTTGACGTTTGCCGACCTTGTATCTTTGATGCTAACGTTTTTTGTGTTGTTGTATTCAATGTCATCCTTGCAAATTGATAAATGGGATGCGATGACGGACACGCTTACGCAGACCTTGAACCCCAACAAGGTTCCAACGGTGGCCGCCGCCACCGCAGAATTTAACATCGGTACAATTTTTCGTCGTTCAGCCACGAATTTGGATTATTTGTCTGGGGTTATTGAATCTGGCGTTGTGGATGATCCTATTTTATCAAAAAGCCGCATCATGTTGCTGGAAGACCGTTTGGTTATTGCCTTGCCGGGAGATTTGTTATTTCCGGCTGGCAAAGCAAGCATGCCCGAAGAAGCCCGCACGGCTTTGTTCACATTAGGGGGTATGCTCAGCAACGTGAGCAATCAAATCGGCGTTAATGGTCACACGGACCCAAGCCCGCCGGGAAAAGGTCTTGGCTTTACCTCAAATTGGGAATTGTCCATTGCCCGCGCATCGGTGGTGGCAAATGCCTTGCGCCAGTCGGGCTACACCGATGATATTTTTGCTTTTGGGTACGCAGATAGCCGTTATCAGCAATTGCCGGACCTAGCCCAAGCCCAGCGAAGCGCTCTTGGGCGGCGGGTTGATATTGTTGTGTTTTCAACAGTTGGAGGAGGGTGATGGCAAGGTCATTTATCTCTTCTCTAAGACCTAAAATAATGATTCTGTGGGCTTTTGTTATGGTGGCCCCATTTTACACCACGTCTTTGGCTTTGGCCGATGCCGTGACGGTCAAGACATCAACCACGGCCAATTATGGACGATTGTCATTTCGTTGGCCTCAACCCGTTGGGCATGTTGCAAAACGCCAAGGCAACAGGCTTGTCGTGTCTTTTTCGCGACCCATACAGGCTGATTTAAGACCCGTGATCAAAGGGTTGGGTGCTTATGTGGCTTCCATTGAACCCGCGCCCAATAATGCGAGCGTTGCCTTTCGGATCAAGGGTAACTTTACGGTGCGAAGTTATGATTCCGGGTCCGTCGTGGTCGTGGATGTGGTCCGGGCTTCGAACCCGGGCGCCTCAAAAACCAGCCCAGCACAAACCCAAGGACAGACCGTTTCGGTACGCACAGGCGTTCATCCAAATTATTCGCGTGTTGTATTTGAATGGCCCAACAAGACAGGCTTTACGCTGTCAAGGTCTCAAGGCACGGCAACCATGACCTTTGATAAGGCTGGAAACGTAAATTTGGCATCCTTGGTAACGGGTAAAACAAAAAATATTGATGATGCGGCAACAGCCATTGCCAATGGTCAAACGACCGTTACTATGACCGTTGCCGATACTTCGAAAATCAAAGCTTTTGCGAGCGGTCGCAAAATTGTGGTGGATGTGTTTGCGTCTGGCACGCAAAAATCTGCAACGACGGTTCAACCCCCCGCGCCGAAACCCAGCCCTGTGATCGGTGTTGCAAACGCCGCACCAACACCCGCACCAACACCCGCACCAACACCCGCACATACGCCAACGACAGCGCCAACCTCTTCGCTGGCGCCACATGCAGCGCCCGTTGCTCTTGTTCCCGATAAAGCAAAACCATCTGCAGCCGCGTCCCCCCCCTCCAGCAAAGCTGCAGCCCAAAAACCCATCGCAAAAATAAAGCGATCCGGGCCTTTACTAAAGACTTCAGTTAAGTCTGAAACATTACCCGATGGGGCCGTTGATTTGACTTTCGTGTGGGATGAGCCCGTTGCTGCCGCCGTCTTTCGGCGCAGTAACACGTTGTGGGTGGTCTATGATAAAAATACCGAAATAAACACTCATGCCGTCGTCAAAGGAAGCAGAGGTTTGGTGACATCTGCAGAACAGGTGTTGTCAAACGTCGGAACGGCTCTGCGGTTGACGACACCCAACGGCATTAACCCCAGCATTAAACGTTCGGGTTTGTCATGGATTTTAGAATTTGCCCAGCAAGATTTGGTTCCCACCGCACCTCTGAAGGCTGATGCACAACCTGATTCACCGTTGGGAGCACGTTTGTTCGTATCGGTTCCCGAACCCGGAAACGTGGTCGCTTTCCAAGATCCTGAAATCGGCGACAATTTGGTCGTTGTGCCCGTTATTCCCTTAAATCACGGTGTTTCAAAAAAATGGCGGTTCCCTCAATTGCAACTTTTGGCATCTAAACAAGGGGTTGTCATAAAGCCCAAATCTGATGATTTACGGATTCGATCCTTGCGTCAAGGGGTGGAAATTTCTAGTTCAGGCACGTTGCAAATATCAAGCGTTTCGGCAGAACAAAAAGCCAATGTTGATCTTCAATCGGCGTTATCAGCGGGTGTGGGCATGCAATCCACAGGTCCGCTAACGCGCGTTTTATCCCTTGAAAAATGGAAACGCAAAGACCTGCAAGATTTCAATAAAATTAGACAAGACTTGCAAAATAAAATTGCCGCAGCCAAGGGTACAAGAAACAAAGAAAGAGCCCGCCATGAATTGGTTGGTTTTTACTTTTCCAATGGGCTTGAAGCCGAAGCCTTAGGTGTTTTGGAAGCGATGCGCCAAGACCGACCAGAAATAGAAAATGAGCCTGAATTTAGAATGCTCCGGGGCGGAGCAAGTTGGCTTATGGAGCGGTATGCAGATGCCCGCAAGGATTTATTTCATGCCAGCCTAGATGGCAACGATGAAGGAATTTTTTGGCGGGCTTTGGTTGTTGCTGACGAGGAAGGCCTAGCGAATTCTGCCTATGAATTGCGTAAAGTAGGTGCCATAACCCAGCCTTATCCAAGTTCCATCAAAATGCCAACGGCGTTGAAAGTTGCTGAAGCAGCAGTTGAATTGGGTGATGTTAAACAAGCCGGACAATACATAGAAGTTTTAAACGTTGATGGGCCAACACGTTCGCAAAAAGACCAAATTGATTTTGTATCAGGAAAGCTTAAAGAACTTAGCGGCGATGTTGACGGGGCCATAGCCGATTGGGAACACGTTATGGATGGTGTTCATCGGTTTTCACGGGCCAAAGCGGCTGTGGCGCGCACGGAACTTTTGTTAAGCCAAGGCAGCTTCACACCGAAGGATGCCATCGAGGAATATGAAAAATTACGGTTCGTTTGGCGTGGTGATAAATTTGAATTTGCGCTTTTAATACGCCTTGGCAATTTGTATTTAGGAGAGCAAAAATATCGCGAAGGATTGACGGCATTTCGCCAGGCCGTGACCTATTTCCCCAAAGAATCAGGGGCGAACCAAGTTACGAAGAAAATGTCCGACGCATTTATGTATCTGTATATGGAAAACGGCGCGGATGTATTACCGCCGATCACGGCGATTGCCCTTTATGATGAATTCAGAGAGCTGACACCCGCGGGGGCCTTGGGCGATGAAATGATAAGAAAGTTAGCCGATAGGCTCGTGGGCATTGATCTGTTGGACCGTGCGGCGGCGTTGTTAGAATCCCAAGTCGGGTTCCGTTTGGTAGGCGAAGAACGTGGTCGTGTGGGCGCAAGGCTTGCACTGATTTATTTATTTAATCGCAAATACCAAGAATCCTTGGATAGTCTTGATAAATCCGAAGTTCGCACCATGAGCGATACATTAAAAGCCGAACGCGTGCTGTTGCGGGCACATGCCCATATAGGCTTGGGCCATCCAAATGTTGCCCTAGACCTTTTGGTACCAGAAACCAATCTTGCCGCAGAACGGGTTCGTGCCGGCATTTACTGGCGTGCAAAGGATTGGAAGTTAGCATCTAAATCTATGACAAAAATCGTTCGATTCTTGAAAGCAAAAATACACACGCCCTTAAATGAAGAACAAGCCTTGGCCGTTTTGTCAGCGGCAACGGCGTATACATTGGATGGAAACGAAGTTGCGGTTTCAAGAATAACGGGCAGTTATGCCCAAGCGATGGCTCAAACACAATATGCAGATGTCTTTCGATTGATGACGGATGCCCCTGTTGCAGGGTTAGTGAACTATCGAGGTCTTACGAGCATTGTCAAAAAAGTCACATCATTTCAAGATTTTATGATGGCATATAAGCAACGCGTCGCCAACGGACAGCTCAGTTCGTTATATTAGTTTTTTTTCGCTTGATTTATAGGTGGTTTTTGTCGTATTCACCGCCTTCTGTTCAATGCAGAATACTCTTTTATTGGGGACTGTGCGTATGGAAAGCAATGCTCTTACAACAAACGATATTGCCATAACAATCGATGACGAAAACATAGGTTCACATACGCTGTATCCTGTTGTTGATAACACCAAAGATTATTTTATCGAACAAGATGGCGAACGTTATGCCGGCAATCATTTGTTAGTTGAAATTTGGGGAGGATCTAACCTTGATGACCCCAAAATCATTGAAAATGCCTTGCGCCAAGGGGCGCTTGATGCCGGAGCCACCATATTGCACGCTCATTTCCATCACTTTTCTCCTTATTCGGGCGTGTCTGGTGTTGTTGTGTTGGCAGAAAGTCACATTTCCATACACACGTGGCCTGAAAAAGACTATGCCGCGATTGATGTCTTTATGTGTGGGGATTGCGATCCTCACGAATCCATTCCGGCAATTAAACGCGCCTTTCAACCCCAAGACATTGAAGTTTCTTTGCACAAACGGGGCATGATAAAATGAAGCGGTTTGACGAAATCCTGCATCATGGATATTCGCAAAGCTTTGAAGTCACACGCGTGCTTTTCCAAGAAAAAACAGAACACCAAGACCTTATCATTTTTGAAACGCCTAAATTCGGTCGTGTGTTGGCTCTAGATAATATTGTTCAAGTCACCACAACAGATGAATTTATCTATCATGAAATGATGACCCATGTGCCGATCTTTGGCAAAGGGAACGTCAGCGATGTGTTGATTATCGGAGGTGGTGATGGCGGCATTTTGCGCGAAGTCTTGAGGCATCAATCCGTACAAAAGGCGACCTTAGTTGAAATTGATAGCAGCGTGGTTGATTTATGCCAGATGCACCTTCCTGAAATTTCTAATGGTGCATTTGATAATCGGCGCACCCATTTGATTATTGATGATGGAGTTAAATTTGTTGCCGAAACGGATCAACGCTTTGATGTTATTATCGTTGATTCAACCGACCCTTTGGGACCAGGCGAAGTTTTATTTACCGAAAACTTTTATGCGGGGTGTCACCGTTGTTTAAAAGACGGTGGTGTTTTGGTAACGCAAAATGGGGTTCCGTTTTTCCAAGGCCATGAAGTGACCGACACGTTCGCGCGAATGGGAAAAACATTTTCTGATAATGGCTTTTATACCGCCGTCGTGCCCAGCTATATCGGTGGTTTTATGGCTTTGGGTTGGGGGTGCGATGATGTGAGCGTAAAAAACGTTTCGCTTTCAATTTTACATGATCGTTTTGCCAAGGCCAATATTGCGACCCGCTATTACACGCCCGAAATGCACAAGGCTGCCTTTGCCTTGCCGCCGTTTATTACGGATTTCATGCCCTATCCCGTATAACTGCGCACCAATGATCCCACGATCATATACCAGCCATCAACCAAAACAAAGAAAACGATTTTAAATGGCAGGGCAATAATCACCGGCGGCAACATCATCATACCCATCGCCATCAACACCGATGCCACCACCATATCAATAATTAAAAATGGGACGAACATTAAAAAGCCAATTTCAAAGGCGCGTTTTAATTCGGAAATCATAAAGGCCGGGATGAGCACCCTTAACGGCATGTTTTGTTGCAATTGGGCGTCGGTTAGCTTGGCCATGTCGGCAAACAAAGTGACATCTTGGTTGCGAACGTGGGCTTTCATAAACGTTTCAAAAGGCACGATGGCTCGCGTGAAAGCTTGAGATTCATTGATGTTACCGTCAATAAGCGGCTGAATGGCATCGTCATACGCGGTTTGAAACGTGGGCATCATTATGAACATGGTCAAAAACAAAGCCAAAGACAATAAAACTTGGTTAGGGGGCGTTTGTTGTGTCCCCATGGCGGTGCGTAAAAATGACAATACAATCACGATGCGCGTAAATGATGTCATCATGACCAAAATGGATGGTGCCAAAGATAAAACCGTTAACAACAAAACCATTTGAATGATTCGGCCCGTTGAAGAAGCACCGGCACTCGGGCCTAGGTCCAACGTCATGGATTGAGCATAGGCTTCGGGTGTGAACCAAAAAATCCCCGCCACTCCTAGGCTGAACAGTATAAATTTGATTGTGGGTTTAACGGCTGGTTTCAAAGCCCGACAAAATTTGAACGGGGTCATGACGGTGAGCTTTCAATCTTGCGATCATCGACGTCATCTTGAAGGGGCTCGTCTTCGGGCATGGCTTGCTTTAAAGCTTTGGAAAAATCAACGCTGGTTTCAAGCGTGCCACTGATATGTGTTTCAATGACGGTTTCGCTGGAAGCACCTAACATGACAAGGTGTTCGACATCATCACGTTTTAACAACACCAACCGCCTTTTTGCATCAATGGGCATGATTTCGACAAGGCCTAGGCGTTTGGCTTGCCCGCGTTTAAAGGGCGTTTGTGGAATTCCCAATCCCCAACGTCTGACCGCCACAGCAAACAACCCGATCAGTCCCAAGACAAAGACCAGCGCCGCTATGAATTTTAAATAATTTACCGCATCCATGTTTCAGACCTTAGGGCTTAATGATCATTGTTCAAAGTGCACATTGCCAAAGCCTTGCTAACCGTGGCTTTTGCTATGATGACCTAAAAAGACGTCAGATCATTTTTTGCCGATTCGCTTTAACGTTTAAGTTTTATCCGATTGTTTAGGGGAAGGCGTGGTGACGGGGGGTGATCCATAGGCATCAACGGCTTCGCGTCGTTTCATGCCCTCTAGGCTGTCTTCAATGGCTTTGTGTTGGCCGTTCAAGTCCGTTTCCAAGGTGTCCAAAACACCTAACAGCGCTTCGAGATGGTCTTTGAATGAGGCTGCAATTTCTGGTGGGGCCGTATTGACGGCGTTGATAATAGACCGGACACGTTCTTCAACCGCACTTAGATCAATGGTTCGGCCTTCGGTCATCAAGCGGCGAGCCCCGTTAATAAGGCTGGCTGTTTTTTCAAATTCTTCGCGAATCGATTGCTCGGGTGTTTTCTCACTTATTTGGGTGCTGTCATTCATGATTTTCTCTCAGCCGGGCTAAGGCCTTCTGGCCAGACTTTATTTTTTTCATAGACATAAGACAATATTTCAGCGACGACGGTGAAAGCTTCCAAGGGGATTTCACTGTCTACATCAACTTTGGATAAAATTTCCGCTAAATCAGCATCTTCACGCACGGTAATTCCACTTTGTTCAGCAATTTCAACAATTTGGCGCGCAACCCAACCTTGCCCTTTGGCGACAAGGCGCGGGGCATTTTCCTGGTCGGGCTGATAGCTAATGGCTACCGCCAACTCATCATCAGAAACCGGACCTTTGGGTCCATTTTTGTTGCTCACGATTTCGATCCTATGTTTTCAAGCCTAGACACATTTTGGCACAGATCACTTAACATCATCTGAATCGTCGTACGTGCAATTGAATCGTTTCTTTAGGGACTGATTCATTGAATCTTAAAAAGTATGGAGGAAACTATATCTTGAACATGACGTTCCAGAAGGAACCTGTGTTTGAACTAATGAAAGATCAAAATGACGGACAGCCAGAAGAGCAATTTTGGTGTCAATTAAATGAGATGGTGATGTAAATGGATCTGGGTAAACTTACTCTTTTCAGCGCGTTAAAAGGTCGCTTGGGTTGGCTGAATCGCCGCCAAGAGGTTTTGGCGCAAAATATTGCCAATTCAGACACGCCAAATTACAAGCCAAGGGACCTTAAGCCTTTAAATTTTAAGGATTATTTGGCTGGACAATCGAATAGATTGCCGTTGGCGACAACATCGCCGATGCATGTTTCTGGGGGGCGAAATGCCACGTCTCCATTTGCGGCTCAACAAAATGCCAAGCCTTATGAAACTTCGCCCGACGGCAATGCCGTGGTGCTTGAAGAACAGATGGCCAAAATCAGCGAAACACAATTGCAGCATAGTCTTTCGACCGAACTGTACAGAAAACATATCGGCATGATTAAAATTGCATTGGGCAAAGGTAGATAATTTTACGTCTGCCATGAAAGCCATGACATAACAGGTAACGGAACAACGAAATGGACGATTTGCTGAGAACTTTGAAGATTTCTGCTGCTGGGATGAAAGCCCAAGGAACACGGCTGCGGGTCATTTCGGAAAACGTTGCAAACGCCGATTCGTTACCAAATCAGCCGGGCGCGTTACCGTACCGACGTAAAGTGATCACGTTCCGCAATGAATTGGATCGCAATATCGGGGTTAACACTGTGCGGGTGAATCGCATTAAGACGGATAATTCAGAATTTTCTCGCAGGTTAGATCCTTCGCATCCAGCCGCCGGCCCAGATGGTTATGTTTTGGCTCCAAACATTAATCCTCTGGTGGAAATGACGGACATGCGCGAGGCTCAACGGTCTTATGAGGCAAACTTAAATGTTATCAAGTCATCTAAGTCAATGTTGCAGCAAACCATTTCATTGATGCGTTAAATGATTGTAATTAAATAACAAAAGGAATCGCAATATGGCTATTGATCCCGCCGCAAATATCGCTCGTGCCGCCCAAGCCTATAATCAGGCGCAAAAAAGTGGTGTTGCGACCAATTCAATTCCGGCTCAAGATGCGGCTCCGGCTGGTCCGGGAAATTTTAGCAGTCTTGTTCAAAACTATGTAAATCAGGCCCAACAAATTGGGCGCACAAGCGAACAATTGTCTATTTTGGGTGTTCAAGGCAAAGCAGATATGGCTCAAGTCGCGACGGCTGTCAGCGAAGCTGAAATTACTTTGCAAACAGTTGTTGCCGTTCGCGACAAGGTCGTTGATGCTTATCGGGAGATTCTTCGTATGCCCATGTAATATGGGCGCCTGTTGATTGGATATGTTTGATGAACGAAACCACTGTCCTTGAGATCGCCCGTGGCGCGCTTTGGGTTGTTCTTTTGGCTTCTGGGCCGGTGATGATAGTGGGTCTGATGGTGGGCTTGGTCATCGCGTTGTTCCAGGCTTTGACAACCATTCAAGAAATGACATTAACATTTGTGCCTAAAATCATCGTGATTTTTATCGCAATTGTTTTGTTTTTGCCGTTCATGATGACCACCGTGATAGAATATTCGCTCACGTTATTTGACCGAATTTCGGCCGTAGGTTAGGTGGCTTAGGGGATGTTGAACGAGCTCATCAACCTTAACCTGTTTACGTTTCTCGTTGTTTTTTGTCGTGTGGGATCAGCCTTTACCTTGCTGCCTGGGTTTGGTTCTCAACAAGTTTCGTTAAATGTTAGGCTTGTGTTTGCCTTGGCGGTAAGTTTGGTGATGGTGCCTATGGTCAAGGAATACCTCCCCGCAGAACCAAAAACTATGTCCGTTTTGGTGTTGCTGTTAACGTCTGAAATTTTAATTGGTGTCTTTCTCGGCATGATCCCCCGTATTTTCATGTCGGCTTTGCAAACAACAGGGACATTGCTGTCCATGCTGGCCTCACTTTCAACCATGTTCACGATGGATGCGATCGCCGAACAGCAAAGTTCGGTGCTGTCAGCTTTTTTAAGCATGTTAGGGATCACGCTCATTTTTGCTACGAACACCCATCATCTGATGTTGGCAGCAATTGCCGACAGCTATACGCTTTTCAACCCAGCCCAAGGTCTGGTGCTTGGCGATATGTCTGATTTTATGGCCCATGCGGTGTCGGACAGCTTTCGTATTGGTGTGCAAATGAGCTCGCCTTTGATTATATCGGGGCTTTCTTATTATTTGGGATTGGGTGTCTTGGGGCGGTTGATGCCGCAATTACCGATCTTTTTCTTTGCCATGCCAATTCAAGTGTTGCTTCAAATCTATCTAATTTCTATCACCATAAGCACCATGATGTTGGTGTATTTGCGTTTTTTCCAAGACGGGCTCTATGCCTTTACGGGCACCGAAGGCTTGTTGTTTGGCCAAGGGTTGTGAGTTGATCTATGGCTGATGGTGATGACGACTCTCAAAAAACAGAAGACCCCACGGAGCGAAAACTTGCCCAGGCCAAAGAAAAAGGCCAAATCAGTTCCTCTCAAGAAGTCAAAAACTGGGCCATTTTGATGGGGGGATCCATGAGCTTAGCCTTGGTTTTTCCGTGGATGATGCAAAATCTTGCGGATTATATCGTTATTTATATCGACAAGGCTGATCAAATTCCCGTTGAGCAAAGTTTTATGGCGGATATGTTGGTCAGCGCACTTTTGAAGGGTGGGCTTTATATTTCGCCCGTATTTGCCATTTTGATGGTCATGGCCTTTACATCCAACGTAGCGCAATCTGGTTTTTTAATTGCAACTGATAAAATAAAACCAGAATTGAAAAAAATATCACTTATCGCGGGCGTCAAACGCATGTTTTCCATCCGTTCCGTGGTCGAATTTGTGAAGGGTATTTTTAAGCTGACGATCATGTCAGCGGTGGCTTTTGCCATGGCAATGCCGTGGTTCGATGATGTAAGCTTAATGCCCGATATGGAAGTCGCGACCAGTCTGGAACGATTGTTCGCGGTGTCGTTAAGTATCATGGGGGGGTCCATGATGGTGATGACAGCGGTGGCGATTTTGGATTTCACTTATCAAAAGTTTGATTTTAAAAAATCCATGCGGATGAGCCACCAAGATATCAAAGATGAATACAAAGAAACGGAAGGCGACCCCCAAATCAAGGCAAGAATTCGCAAACTGCGCGCCGAACGGGCACAACAAAGAATGATGGAAAATGTTCCCGAATCCGACGTTGTGGTAACTAACCCAACCCACTTTGCGATTGCTTTGCAGTATAAAATGGATGATATGCAAGCCCCAAGGTTGGTCGCAAAAGGCGTAGATTCCCTAGCTTTAAGAATTCGCGAAGTGGCCGAAGAAAACGATGTTCCTATTGTTGAAAACCCGCCCCTTGCACGGGCCCTGTATGCTTCCGTAGAATTGGACCAAGAAATTCCAATGGAACATTATCAAGCAGTTGCAGAAATTATCGGTTACGTTATGAAGTTAAAGGGAAATAAATCAGGGGGGCCTGGGCCAACCGCAAACGGATGAAGGCATAACTAAAGTGGAAAAGACTGATACCGAGGTCGACACCAAAAACGAAACAACGGATGTGGTGCAAGAAACAGGTGTAGGGCCGAATGAGGCTGAAGAACGGGCTCCCATTGCCCCACCGGATTTTCTGCGCGTGGGTTCAAGCCCCATAGCGACGTCAGAAAGTACATCTTTAAATTTTCAAAACCCGGCTCCCAACGCCGAAGATTTTAGGCCGTATCGAGGGCCAAACCCGTTTGTATTTTTAAGTATGGCTGTGGCGTTGTCTGCGTTGGCTTCGGCTATTTTTTTGGGCAAGCTTACCCCGGTCCCTTTTGATGTTTCCCCCTTTGATGCGGCTTTGGCGTTGGGGGGGCTGTGCGGTTTATTCACCTTGTTGACGGCATGGGCCGTTGGGCGTCGTTCGCGCACGGATGAAGAAGCTATTTTGGTTCATATGGCGGCTGGGGAAACGGGAACGCCCTTAATGGTGACATCCCGGCGCGGGCGCATCTTGTATGCCAACCAAGATTTCAGACGTTTGTTCAAGGCCAACGCACCTGCCGAAATTCCGGCGGCGTTGCGTTTTGTTGGTCAAGATAGCCTTGGTCCAGATGCAGTTTTACGCATGATGAGCGCGGCATCTGGTGGTGCCTATGATCACGAAGAGCTTAGCTTTGGCACCGTTAATAGCGGTGTGCAAAAATGGGAATTAAGCGTGCGCCCCGCAGGCCGTGTCGGCACGGGGTTGGTGGCATGGACCGCCCGTGACGTTACGGCGTGGCGCGAACTTGATGATGTTCGGCGTGGCGAAGAAGCCTTGCTGGCGGATTTGTTAGATAACCTGCCTGTTGGGTTCTTTTCCGTGGATGGCACGGGTCGAATCGTTTTTGCCAATGAAACTTTGTGTGGGTGGCTAGGCCTAAGTCTCGGAGAAATATGCGAACAAAGACATAGTTTTGCTGATTTTGTGATTGAATCGGGTGAACACGAACAGGATGAAAATGGTCATAATGGCCAAATCACCTTGATGGCTCATAACGGCGAACAATTTCGGGCTATGTTGATGCAATCGGGCCGCGTTGATGATAATGGCGAACTTTTGTACACCCGTTCTATTGTGATCCGAGACTTGGTGAAAAAGGCAAACGTTCAAGACAAATCATCGATGGCCGTGGCCGAAGAAGACGCCAAGGCCATTGCGCGCCGTTTGTATTGGTTGTTTGACGAAGCCCCCGTCGCCATCGCACTTTTGGACCTGCACGCGAATATTTCTGAATGCAATGGCGCCTTTCTTAAGATGTTGGGTCTGCACAAAAGCGATGTTTTGGAACAACCGTTTGCTAACCGGTTGGCCAAAGAAGACCAAGGCGAAGTCAACGCACAATTATCCAAAGTCGTGATGGGGATTTTGCGCGCCGCTCATCTAGACGTTAAAATGTCCACCATTGGCGAACGCGAAGTCGCGGCTTCGCTTTATGTGTCCAGTATGGAAGATGAATTTGGCGATGTTACGGGGTTGGTGTTGCACTTTATCGACACAACTGAACAAAAACACCTTGAAGTGCAATTCGCGCAATCGCAAAAAATGCAATCCATCGGTCAACTAGCGGGCGGCATCGCCCATGATTTCAATAATCTTTTGACCGCCATGATTGGGTTTTCAGATTTGTTGTTGACGCGTCACGGCCCCGGTGATCCTTCGTTTAGTGAAATAGATCTCATTCGCCAAAATGCGGTCAGAGCAACCGCACTGGTGCGACAATTATTGGCCTTTTCCCGAAAACAAACCTTGGCCCCCCAAGCTGTCGATGTCAAAGAAAAGCTGTCGGATTTGTCCGAAGTGTTAAGCCGATTGTTAGGCGCGACCATCGAATTCAACATCGAACATGACCGTGATGTTTGGGCTGTGCGGGTTGATCCGGTTCAATTTGATCAAGTGATATTGAATCTGGCGGTCAATGCTCGCGATGCAATGCCGGGGGGAGGCACTTTGACCATTCGCACCGGTAATTTTGAATTGACCGAACCGACCCAACGCGGCATGGAATTGGTGTCGGCAGGAGATTATGTCACGATCAATGTGATTGACACCGGGGAAGGTATTCGCAAAGAAGACATCGGTCGTATTTTTGAACCGTTTTTCACCACCAAAGACGTCGGTGATGGCACCGGACTAGGGCTCAGCACCGTTTATGGGATTGTCCATCAAACGGGCGGTCATTTATTGGTCGACAGCGCTCCGGGCGAAGGGGCCGCCTTCACCGTGTGCTTACCACGTTATTTTGAACAAGAATCGACTTCGATCGCTCAAGACTCAAAACTTGAAGCCGAGGTCACGGTGCAATCTAAGCCAAGCGAGCTTGAAAGCAGCCACGGCGACGTTGCCAGTGACTTGACAGGCGTTGGCTTGATTTTATTGGTCGAAGATGAAGAAGCCGTACGCATGTTTGGGGCTCGTGCCTTGCGTAATAAAGGCTATACCGTTTTAGAAGCCGCCAATGGCGAAGAAGCCTTGGAAGTGATTAATTCAACGGACGCAAAAATCAACTTGATTGTGACGGATGTGATGATGCCGGGTATGGATGGGCACACATTGGTCCAATTCGTGCGCCAAGAAATGCTAGGTATCAAAGTGATCTTTATTTCTGGTTATGCCGAAAACGTGATCCCCGGCGGCATTACCCCCGAAAGCGGATTTGCCTTTTTGCCAAAACCATTTTCATTGAAAGATTTAGCCGCAAAGGTCAAAGAAGTGTTGGCAAGCTAGACGGATTTCCACCCAAAGCCCTTTCGGCGGCAGGCAAGACGTCAAGGCTGGGCCATAACCCACATTCCAAGGCTTTGGCATAGCCTTCGACTAAGCCTTCTTGGCGCATGCGCGATGCTGATTTTTGGTGGTCGTACGGGAGCCTGTGGTGGGTGAGCATCAAGCCATTGGCTGTTTCGCTTAAAAGTGAAAACCAAGTGTCAGGGGTGCCATCATTGGCAGGCAGACCAATGGCCCCAGCGTTATGCCAAATGGCCCCATTGTCTAAGGTATGCGTGAACGGCAAACCAGCATGTCCAGCAACAATAACGTCAGCACGAATTGCATTGGTCTGGCGCTTTTTTTCTTCAGCGTTGGTTGAGGCAAAAACAAACTGATTGCTGTGTTCCACACCCCCATGAATGACGCTCACTGATTTTTCAGCGTATTGAAAACGGATCAGCCGAGGAAGCGCGCCCATCCATTTTCGACGGGTTATATCAAGATTGTTGTTCGCGTGGGGATACCATTGTTCCGACAAAGCCGCGCACGTTGAGCCGAGTTCAAACCCGCAACCACAGTGTTCAGCATTTTGCGCCAAGGCTTGTTCACAATTTCCTTGAACCACATGAATGCCCCAAGACCGGACAAGATCGACGGTGGCTTTGGGGTCGGCACCATAGGCCACAACGTCGCCAGTGCAAAGGCAATGATGAGGATCAATACCCATGCGTTCAGCTTGGGTTTTGGCAGCTTGGGTGGCTTCTAAGTTACTATACGGCCCGCCAAACAACATTATGGGGCCATGCAAGAAACCAAGGTCTAAGATATCGGTCATGGCTTACTCTTTGATTTTGGCTTCAACGAATGACGGTTTCAAGGCCAAGGCAAACGAACCACAGCCGATCCCCATAACGGCGCCAGATATCAATAATAATTTGGCATATTTGTGGGTGAGGCCAAACATGGGCTCAATCAAATGAATATGTCCACCGGCTTCGAAAAAATACAAGGTAGCCCCACTCATGGCGGCAACAAACGCGACGCTGAAAGCCCATGGGGCAACGTCTTTATTAAGCCAGATGCTGAAAACAACAACCGGGGCTAAAAACATCGAGGCCGTGCCGCTGACAGCCACCGCTGAAAAAAGGTCTTTGGAACCCGTGAATAAAAAGGCCAAACCGCCGAATAAAAACAAAACCATGCTGATGCGTCCGTTTTTAGCGGACGTTTGGGCCATGTTCATGTCCACAATGGTCAGTTTAGAGGCGCTGGAAAAAGTTGAATCAAGCGTAGATATGGCGGAAATAACCAAGCCTAAGTTAAACAACATCATGGTGTTTTTACCGACTAAAAGGGAAAGGGTACGGATCATATCATCGCCATCCACTCTTAACATCCCCGCGTAAACCCCCAACAAACCAAAAGCCATGATGCATGCAATGCTGATCCAACAGGCATGAAGGAAGCTAGCTCGTGTGGTGCGGCGATCTGCAATAAAGCCTCGGTCCATCATCACCGGGTCGTGAAGCGGATAGCTCCAGATTTGTAAGAACGCAACGCCCAACAAAACCCAGCCGGGCGAGGTCATGTTGGGGCTGGTGGCCATCATAGCGGGGAAATCAAAGCCTTGGCCATCCATCATGCGGACGGTAAGCACGGACAGTACCGCAATTAAAATCACCGTTTGTAAAACATCGGTGCGCAACGATGCACTTAGCCCCCCCATCATGGAATATCCCAAGGTTAATAAAGCGATGGAAATGATGGCAATTGTGTAAGGTACAGTTCCCGCCACGCCAAAAATAATCCCCACCACCAAAAGATTAGCAAAGACTTCGCTTAACAGCCGGACCACCACCACCACATTATAGGCTCCTGAACCTTGGCGCCCAAAACGGTCATGCAAAAAACTTTGGATGCTGTCATACCCATGGCGGAAACGAATGCCATCAATGATCCATGCACCCGTCAGAAACGATAAATAATAAGCCGCATAGGCCAAGGTGCCAGCAATGCCATAATAAAAGCCCAATATGGCAGCATTCATTAATGATCTGGCAAACACCCATGTGGTGACTTGGGACAAGGTTAACGTTAATAAAGTGGGCGCGGTGCCATTGTCTGAAAAACCTTTGAAAAAACCTTCTGTTGTTTTGACGCGCGGGGATATCAAAAAGCTCGCGATTAAAATGAACGCAAGGATTCCGATAAGAAGCTCAGACATGGTGTGTTCCAATACAGAAAATGATTTTGAATCACGTGCTGCATTAAACTTCGTTGAAAGGCATAAAAAGTTACAAATATTTGGGATGGAACCGCATCCACTAAGCGTAATTACAAAGAAATAGCAACGTGCGACTCCGCGAAAAAGACAAAAACATGCCAAAATACAATATTAGGCTGTTCTAAATATAACCTAAGAATTAACTACATATAGAGAACATGAACGGAACATAGCGCTATTTATTGTTATTTTTCAATTATTTAAAAAAAAGCTTGCCAATGAGAACAAAAAGGGTACATTTTTCATATATTGAATGTCGCTAACCGCTATGAAAGATTGGAACCTAAATCATGTCGCAATCAGCTTTACGTCTTGTGGAGAAAACCAACGTGGATAAATCTAAGGCCTTAGACGCCGCGCTCAGCCAAATTGAACGTGCCTTTGGAAAAGGGTCGGTTATGAAACTGGGGCAACGAGAAACGGTCGAAGCCGATGTTGTTTCTTCGGGCTCGTTGGGCTTGGATATTGGCTTGGGAATAGGGGGATTGCCTCGCGGTCGTGTGGTGGAAATTTATGGCCCGGAAAGCTCTGGTAAAACGACTTTGACGCTACATGTTATTGCCGAGGCGCAAAAACTTGGCGGAACGTGTGCTTTTGTCGATGCCGAACATGCCCTTGATCCGGTTTATGCTCAAAAACTTGGTGTAAATATTGATGAATTGTTGATTTCTCAACCCGATGGTGGCGAACAAGCTTTGGAAATTACGGATACTTTGGTGCGTTCTGGGGCCGTTGATGTGTTGGTTGTGGATTCCGTTGCAGCCTTGGTCCCGCGTGCCGAACTCGAAGGTGAAATGGGCGACCATCATGTTGGCTTGCAAGCTCGCCTGATGAGCCAAGCTCTTCGAAAGTTAACCTCATCCGTTGCAAGATCTAATACGCTGGTGATCTTCATTAATCAAATCCGCATGAAAATTGGCGTGATGTTTGGAAACCCCGAAACGACAACGGGCGGCAATGCGTTGAAATTTTACAGCTCGGTGCGCATGGAAATCCGTCGTATTGGCGCAATTAAAGATCGCGAAGAAGTGGTCGGCAATCAAACCCGCGTAAAAGTGGTTAAAAACAAAATGGCACCACCATTCAAAATGATCGAATTTGACATCATGTATGGTGAAGGTATTTCGAAAATGGGTGAATTGATTGATTTGGGGACCAAAGCTGGTTTGATTGAAAAATCTGGATCGTGGTTTTCATACAATTCTATCCGCGTCGGTCAGGGCCGCGAAAATGCAAAGCAATTCATGCGGGACAACCCAGAAATTGCAAATGAAATCGAAACCAAAATACGCCAAAATGCAGGTCTTATTGCCGACGAAATGGAAGTTGACGAAGCAACCGATGGCAAAGAAACAGGATCTGATTTGCCAAAGGATAAAAAATCTTAAACCTTGGTGTTAAGCTCGTTTTTTGAAAATTTAGCGCACGGTTCTGATTCGTTCAGGCCGTGCGTTTTCGTTAAATGAATGGCTCGGCTGTGGACAGGGTTTAATTCTGGCTGTAAAAGCAATTTTTGCATATTTCTTTGCACAACAATGTTTTCACTCGTGCTAAAATTTACCAAGCTAATGACTTGAATAATCTGGACACATAATTTCATGCAGACCGCTAACGATATCCGCAAGACCTTCCTTGATTTTTTTGCCAGCCATGGCCATGAAATTGTCGAGTCTAGTCCACTTGTACCGAACAATGACCCAACATTGATGTTTGTTAATGCGGGCATGGTTCCGTTTAAAAATGTTTTTACGGGACTAGAACACCGACCTTATACACGTGCCACGTCTTCGCAAAAATGTGTGCGTGCAGGGGGCAAGCATAACGATCTAGAAAATGTCGGTCATACGGCTCGCCATCATACCTTTTTTGAAATGCTGGGAAATTTTTCGTTTGGTGATTACTTCAAGGACGATGCCATTGATATGGCATGGAAATTGATCACAAATGAATATGGATTAGACAAAAACCGTTTGTTAGTCACGGTTTATCACACCGATGATGAAGCCTTTAATCTCTGGAAAAAAGTATCGAATTTACCCGATGAACGGATCATTCGCATCCCCACTTCAGACAATTTTTGGTCCATGGGCAATACTGGGCCGTGTGGGCCGTGCTCTGAGATTTTTTATGATCATGGCGATCACATCATGGGAGGGCCACCGGGGTCACCTGATGAAGATGGCGATAGATTTGTTGAAATTTGGAATTTGGTGTTCATGCAGTATGAACAACAAGAGGATGGCACGCGAATTGAACTTCCCAAACCCAGTATTGATACAGGCATGGGATTGGAACGTATTACGGCGGTTTTACAAGGGACTCATGATAATTACGAAACTGATGTTATGCGGGCTCTTATTCAAGCATCGGCCGACGTGACTGCAACGGATGCGGATGGTTACCACCGGATTTCTCATCGCGTTATTGCGGATCACTTACGTGCAACGGCCTTTTTGATCGCCGATGGGGTTTTACCTTCTAATGAAGGACGCGGTTATGTGTTGCGTCGGATCATGCGGCGCGCCATGCGCCATGCTCATCTAATTGGCGTCACGGAACCGACTATTTATAAGTTATATTCAACGCTTCAAGCCAAAATGTCGGGGGCTTTTCCTGAATTGAATCGTGCCGAAGCCTTGATCACGGAAACATTGAAATTAGAAGAAACGCGCTTCATAAAAACACTTGATCGCGGGTTAAAGCTGTTAGACGAAGCCACCCAAGATTTAACTCAAAATAACGTTCTTGATGGCGAAACCGCATTTAAATTATACGACACTTATGGCTTCCCCTTGGACTTAACCCAAGATGCCTTGAAAGACAAAAATATTGCTGTTGATGAAGACGGCTTTAACGTGGCTATGGAACGTCAAAAAGCTGCCGCTCGCGCGAGTTGGTCTGGATCAGGATCAGCCGTAACCGATGAGCTATGGTTCGATGTCAAAGACCAAATTGGCGCCACAGACTTTTTGGGATATGAAAAAGAACAGGCCCAAGGCAAGATCACGGCCTTGGTTATGGACGGTGAACGGGTGGACGAAGCTTGTGCCGGAGATGATGTTCAGTTGGTTTTAAATCAATCGCCTTTTTATGGAGAATCAGGCGGTCAAATGGGCGACATCGGGTTAATTTCAGCAAATGGGCTTAAAATAGAAATTTCCGATACGCAAAAGAAATTGGCTGCTGTGCACGTACATGTGGGTAAAGTTGTCGAAGGCACCGTTCGCTTGGGTGATGAAGTTTCTTTGAGCGTAAACCATGCACATCGCGCGCAAATCCGCGCAAATCATTCAGCAACGCACCTGTTGCATGCTGCCTTGCGCCAAGAATTGGGTGAACACGTCACACAAAAAGGATCAATGGTTTCTGGTGACCGTTTGCGTTTTGACATTTCCCATCAAAAAGCAGTTAACGCGGATGAATTGGCCGATGTTGAATCCATGGTTAACGGTCAGGTCCGCGCAAATATAAAGGTTTCAACGCGTTTAATGACGCCCCAACACGCGGTCGAAGCCGGGGCCATGGCCTTGTTTGGTGAGAAATATGGCGATGAAGTGCGGGTTGTATCCATGGGAATTGAAATGGATGCTGAAAAGAGTGTTGATCAAGTCAGCGCAGAAGTTACAGATTTTTCGGTCGAGCTTTGTGGCGGCACACACGTTAAACGCACTGGCGACATAGGATTATTCAAAGTGGTTTCCGAAGGCGCCGTTTCTTCAGGTGTTCGGCGCATCGAAGCCTTGACGGGGGCAGCGGCCGTTGAATATCTTGAAGGTCAAGAGCTCGCCCTGCAAACCACAGCTACTGTCTTGAAATCATCTCCTGCCGAAGTCCCCGCACGGGTGCAACAATTGATGGATGAACGCAAAAAACTGGAACGCGAAGTCCAAGATTTGCGTAAGAAATTAGCCTCGGGCGGCGATGGGGATAATTCTAGCACCAAAGACATAGGAGGCGTGACCTTTGCGCCTAAGCTGTTGCAAGATGTTCCCGGTAAAGACCTTAAAAGCTTGGCGGACGACATCAAATCCCAAATTAAATCGGGCGTTGTCGCCTTGGTTTCTGTATCTGATGATAAGGTTTCATTGGTGGTTGGTGTGACAGATGATTTAACAAAAACCTTTAATGCCGTTGATTTGGTGCGTGTTGGTAGCGCCGTCGTTGGTGGTAAAGGTGGTGGCGGGCGTCCTGACATGGCCCAAGCCGGAGGCCCACAAGGCGATCAAGCCGGCGCCGCCCTTGAAGCCATTGAAAATGCACTCGGAACCTAGCCGTTAAATTAAGCTTTAAAGACGGTTAAATTAAAAAGGCTGAGGCTATTGAGCCGGTGCTTGGGGCTCATTACTTGATTTTTGGGGCTCATCACTTGATTTGTCTTGACCATCAGCAACATCAGAAGCAATTTGCATGCTTACAATTTTGTCAGGCAATCCGTCTATGGTGCCGTTGGTTTGTTTGCCGCCCTTTTTGATGTTGTCGACAAATTCCATGCCGTCTTTGACAACGCCCCAAATGGTGTATTTGTTGTCTAGCCAGTGACCATCACCCAACATGATGTAAAATTGTGAATCGGCACTGTTATCATCTTGGCTTCGTGCCATGCCGACAACACCACGGACAAATTTTTCTTCGGAAAATTCAGCCCCCAGATTTACCCCTGAACCACCAGCACCTGTGCCCATAGGATCTCCTGTTTGGGCCATGAAACCATCAATGACGCGATGAAAAACAAGCCCGTCATAAAAACCTTGGCGCACCAATTCTTTGATCCGGGCTACATGTAACGGCGCCAAATCTGGGCGGAGCTGAATAACCACGCGGCCATCTTTGAGGTTAAGGAACAGTGTATTATCTGGGCTTTCTAAATCTAAATTAGTCTCGCCGGGGCCTTGATATACAGGACCACCATTGGATTGATTTGGTTTTTTTAACATCAACAAAATGGCAACGGTGGCAACGCCCAAAACGGCGGCAATAACAATGGCGAGACGATACACGGCATATTCCTTTAAATAAGGCCTGATAGGCCCAGTGGTTGGTTAAAGCACTTAGTCTTTAGCATCAACAGCAACTTGCATGTGGATTATTTTATCAGGTTCGCCGGAAATTGCGCCGTTGTTGTGGCGCCCCCCTTTTTTGATGTTATCAACGAATTCCATGCCGGCGCTGACCTTGCCCCAAACGGTGTATTGGTTGTTGAGGTTCGGAGCTTCAGCCAACATGATGAAGAATTGTGAATCACCACTGTTCGGGTCACTTGACCGGGCCATGCCTAAAACGCCACGCACAAAGGGCTCTGCGGAAAATTCAGCCGGCAAATTTTGGCCAGATCCTCCTCTGCCGGTACCTTCGGGATCACCACCTTGGGCCATAAAACCTTCGATTACGCGGTGAAAAGTCAACCCGTCATAAAAACCTTGGCGGACAAGTTCTTTAATACGGGCCACGTGTTTGGGGGCTAGGTCGGGACGTAAATCAATAATCACGCGACCGTCTTTTAGGTCCAAATACAAGGTGTTTTCTAAATCATGGGCATTGGCGGCTTCAGCGGTGTTGGTCATGAAAATGGCTCCTAAAAAGATCGCAGCCAAGGCAGAAATAAATCGTGTCATTGGATCTCTCAAGTCTGTGTTAGGTTAAAGGGCATGATTTGTATTACACCATAAACAAAAGCCCCGTCAAAATATGACAGGGCCTTGGGTAATGCTGTTTAGATTTTAATCAAACAACGCATCAATTTCAGCTTGATTAATGGATTGATTCGGGTCCAGAGCCGGGCCGTTGAGAAGTTTTTCATCTTCTGTCTTTTCAGACCCCTTAACCTTAACTTTTGCCAATTCTTCCTTGCCCCAGACTTCGGCCAAAGCGGAAACGCGGTCTTCGACATAGGTGATAGAACGGGCCACCTTGGTGACACGTTGGCTTGTTAGATCTTGGAAGCTACAGGCTTGAATGATTTCCATGCCGTTGTTGGCGATTTGATCCAAAAATTTGATTTGAGCAGGGTCCGTGATGGTTTTTCTAAGTCCAGCCAAGGCATCATCGTTATCTTCGGCACAAGCCATGATGGTGTTGGACGCATCGTCGGTAGCTTGGATGACCGCATCTAATTGCTCGGCCATGGTTTCGAAATGATGCTCTTCATCTGCGGGCCTTGAAATCGTGGCGATTTCTTCACGTACGCGCGTAATGTATTTCAGAAGACCAGCAAGTTCATGATGCAAGGCTTCCGAGCTAGTATCATCCATTGACGCATTCATTTTGCTTGCGTCCTTTTTCCTGAAAGTCAAATATTGACTTAAATTTTCTCAAATACAAATCACTGAACATAGGATTCGCTTAACGCTTTCTATAATTTAGCAAGGTTTTTTGTTAAAGGAAGTTAAAAAAACAAAAATGTATATTTGGACGTTAATCTTTTCCACCATTGAGAAAGCTATTAACAGCAATTTCCTGAAGTCTAGAACGTTGGTCTTCAGATAAAGCATCCAACATTTTGGCCTGTTTGTTGCGGATTTTCATAGCTTCTTGAATGAGCTCTAGCCGTTCGGGGCTTCTTTTTTTTTCCATTTCTTGTTCGGCCTGACTTAAACGTTCTGTAATTTCCTCAACTTCGGGATGGGGCTGAGTGGCGGTTTGTGGTGGCGGGTCTTGAACAATGTTGTGCGATTCTTGATACACAATGGCTTGGCGTACAAGAGGACGACGATCCAAAGCCGCACGAGCTTTTTTATCTAAAAACAAGGACATAATCGTTTTTTTAAGCTTGGCCATGTGCCCTACCTAGAATCTTGAGTTGCCTCATAATATAGCTTTTTGGGTGCAACTCGCAAATGTGTTGTGAAAGTGTTCTTCAAAGTTCACTATTTCATAAAATTATCATAGAAATTGATGGTATTTTATTTGCAAGAGCAGTATGTTGCGCACCATGAACAAAAGAACAAGAAATGCAAAAATAATCGCCACGCTAGGGCCTGGCCGATCTTCTGAACAAGACATTCAACAGCTTGTTGAGGCGGGTGCCGATGTCTTTCGCCTAAATTTTTCTCATGGCGAACATGAAGATCACCGTCGTCGTTGCAATATTATTCGAAATTTAGAAAAAAAAATTGGTCGCCCTATCGGTGTACTGATGGATTTACAAGGTCCAAAATTGCGCGTTGGTCAATTTGAAAATGGCTCGATCATGCTTGAAGCTGGTCAGCCTTTTCGTTTGGAACTGACCGATGCTTTGGGCAATGAAACCGTTGCCCCCATGCCGCATCCCGAAATTTTTGCGGCCTTACGCCCGGAAATGGATTTGTTGCTAGATGATGGTAAAATCCGCCTGCGTGTTGAAAAATCCGGCAAAGATTTTATCGAAACTAAGGTAATCAATGGCGGCAAACTGTCCAACAACAAAGGTGTGAATGTTCCTAGCGCAATCCTAGAACTTTCAGCGATGACCGAAAAAGATCACAAAGACCTTAAATTCGGTTTGGAAATGGGCGTTGATTGGGTGGCATTGTCGTTTGTGCAACGTCCGTCCGATGTTGAAGAAATCAAAGCCATCGTCCAAGGCCGTGCGGGCATTATGGCCAAATTGGAAAAACCATCAGCCATTGATCATTTGCATGGCATCGTTGAACTTGCCGATGCTGTGATGGTGGCGCGCGGTGATTTGGGTGTTGAATTACCACCCGAAGACGTTCCGGTATTGCAAAAACGTATTGTTAATGCTTGTCGTCTGGCCGGAAAGCCCGTTGTGGTGGCAACCCAGATGTTAGAATCTATGATTACTTCGGCGGTACCCACCCGGGCCGAGGCTTCGGATGTCGCAACCGCGATTTATGATGGTGCTGATGCTGTGATGTTGTCTGCTGAAACGGCGGTGGGTGAATTCCCAATTGAATCCGTGACCATTATGGATCGTATCATTAACCGCGTTGAACACGACAGCTTGTATTCCAAAATCACAGAAGCCGCGCGTTCGGTCCCAGAAGCAACAGCGGCGGATGCCATTTCTGCGGCGGCTCGTCAAAGTGCCGAAACGATTTCGGCTCAAGCCATTGTTTCGTTTTCTTCGACCGGATCGACCACATTACGAATTTCCCGAGAACGCCCAAACGTTCCGATTTTGGGCCTGACGCCGAACATTGATGTGTCTAGGCGGTTGGTATTGGTCTGGGGGGTGCATTCGTATCGAACGCGTGACGTTTCCAGCTTTAGCGAAATGATGGGGAAATCGGTTCGCATTGCCAGACGCGAAGATTTTGCGCTGGATGGCGATGATATTGTTATCGTGGCGGGGATTCCGTTCGGCGTTACGGGTGGCACCAATATTATGCACATTGCCAAAGTTGGCTCTGAAGCCGAAGCATAAAACACAAAGAAATTGTCATTTAGCAGTCTCTATTCGGAAAATTCCGAACATGAGCCGATACGGAGCTTGCGGTGCCCAATACGTTATTTCGTGATTTAGCCTTGTTGGTGTTGTTGGCGACTATGTGGAGCTCGTCATTTACCGCGATTAAGGTTGGCGTCGAAACATTCCCACCGGCTACCCTAGCTATGATACGTGTATCTATTGGGGCTTTGGTCTTGTTTCTGATTTTGAAGGCCAAGGGCTTGAAATTACCCCGTAATGTAAAAATTTGGGTGCTATTTTTGTGGATAGGTCTGTTTGGGAACGCCATCCCCTTTGTCTTGATTAATTGGGGGGAACAAAAAATTGATTCAGGGCTTGCAGCCATAATCATCGCCAGCGTGCCTTTGGCCACATTGATTTTAGGGCGTTTATTTTCAGATGAAATATTGAATACTCGACGCTTGCTGGGTGTCTTGGTCGGTTTTTCAGGTGTCGTCGTTTTGATCGGACCTGAACATTTTGGCGCTTTGGATCATGATATTTTGCGCCCCTTGGCCGTGTTCGTCGCGGCGGTTTGTTACGCCACGGCGGCCATATTATTTCGCAAGCTTCCGGGCCTAAACCCGCTTGAACATGGGGCCGGGGTGCTAATCGCTTCGGCATGCATCTTGGTTCCGGCATCCATCATTATGGAATACCCTTGGACTATTGAATTTACGTGGCAATCGGTTGCTATTGCTTCTTATCTTGGCCTGGTTCCGACGGCCATGGCAACGTTGGTGTTGATTGTTGTTATTGCGTCCCGTGGGGCGACCTTTTTGGCCTTAAATAATTATTTAATTCCTTTTTTAGGCGTTATGTGGGGGGTCTTGTTTTTGGGTGAAGTGGTCAGCAAAGAAGCGACTGTGGCTTTACTTTTAATCGTTTGCGGCATTGCCATTGCCGGAGCTGGACCCAGCACCCTTAAAGATATTGTTGATGACGTTCAAACGTAGAGCGATTCAAGCTGGGTGCCGTAAACGTCTTTGATTTTATGGCGACGGACCTTTAACGTTGGCGTGAGCTGTGCGTTTTCCACGCAAAATGCTTCCGAAGCAATGATGAATTTACGTACTGTTTCAATATTTGATAAATGTTGGTTCACGCGGCTAATGGTCTCACTCATCGCGGCATGAAGGTCAGGATCATCATAAATTTTGGAAAGCTCGCATGCTTTGCCAAGATCCTCAGCCCAGTCGCTTAACCATTCTGCATGAGGCACCAGCAATGCCACCACATGTGAACGGTTGTCTCCATAGACCATGGCTTGTGAAATTTGCGGTTCCAAGGTCAACATGCCTTCGATACGTTGGGGGGCTATGTTGTCGCCACCAGAATTAACGATGATGTCTTTCTTGCGGTCAGTGATGACAAGATGCTGGTCGTCGTCCAACAAACCAATATCACCGGTGTGCAGCCATCCGTCGACTAAAGCTTCACGGGTTGCTTTTTCATCTTGCCAATACCCGTTCATGACCAATTCGCCTTTGATGAGGATTTCCCCATCGTCGGCTATGCGGATTTCGGTGTTTTCTAAGGCAGGACCAACGCCATGCATTTTTACATTGCCCGGTACATTTACGCTGACCACGGGGCCAGATTCTGTTTGCCCGTAACCTTGTAATATACAAACCCCAAGGGCGGTAAAGAACGTTCCTATTTCGGGATTTAAAGGGGCTCCGCCGGAAACAAAGGCTTTTAAACGACCACCAAAACGTTGCCGCATTTTGTGACGTACAAATTTGTCCAAGGCAAAATTAACCATTTTTTCGCGAAAGGTTAGGGTGTTTGGGGCTTGAAATGCTTTGGTGCCCAGATCTAGGGTCTTGTTAAAATAGCGAAGAGCCTTAGGGCCTGATTTTTCCATGCCATTTAAAATGCGCGTGTGCATCATTTCGTACAATCGAGGCACCGCCATGATGATGGTGGGGTTGCATTCTGCCATATTCATCAACAACTTATCGGCCCCTTCGGCATAATAAATCTGGGCGCCTATGGAAATGGGGAAAAATTGTCCGGCGGTGTGTTCATAGCTGTGCGACAGCGGTAAGAACGATAAAAATACTTCATCCTTAAGCCCTAATTTTGCTAAAACCTTGGTCGCCCCAACTAGGTTATGCATCATAGCGCCGTGGCTTAACACCACGCCTTTGGGCACACCGCCGGTGCCGGACGTATAGATAATGCAAGCAACATCCGTGCGTTTAAACCGTTCGGCATCTTTGATAATGTTTTTATGATCATTTTGACCAAGGTTTAAGGCGGTCTTCCAATCGATCACCTCAACGTTCAGGCTTTGTTGTAAATCAAGTTGATCAATGCTGATGGCAAAACGCAATTGGTCATTTAAATGAGCGGCTGGCAGTGCAAAATCAGCAAGTTTTTGTGTGGACACAATCATGCCGATGGCACCGCTGTTATCCACGATATGGCGGTGGTCATCGGTCGTATTGGTGGTGTAGGCAGGAACCGTAATGGCCCCAATAGCCATAATGGCTAAATCAGCAATTAACCATTCGGGCCGATTTTCAGACACCAAAACAACGCGGTCTCCTTGCCGGACACCCAATGCCTTTAGGCCACGGGCAAGTTCGGTCACTTGGGCCGCAGTTTCTCGCCAAGTTAAGGGGCGGTACTTGCCGCTTTGTTTTGACCATAAAAAAGGATGTTCACCAAATGCTTCGACTTGTTCGTAAAACATGGTGACTAAATTGGTGCAGGTTTGAGCCTTCATAATTTGCCTTTTAATTTCTGATAATAGTTGTGTCGTCGTTTGAACCGTTCCTATATCTTGAATCGGATTAAGGAGAAATAGCATGTCCACAACCATTGAACAAAACCTTCCTGTATGGGATTTATCACATTTATACAGCGGCCCAGATTCACCCACCCTGAAAGCCGAGCTTGAATCCACGGATCAAAGGTCGAAGGCGTTCGCGCAAAAATACGCGGGCAAGCTTCAAAGTTTGGATGGCGATGCCTTTGGCAGCGCTATTGCTGAATTCGAAAATTTAAGCGAAATTTTGCAAAAAGTGATGAGCTATGGACAGTTGTTATTTGCGACCAATACAGGCGATGTAAAGGTCGGTCAGTTTTACCAAACTTTGCAGGAACAGGTCACGGATATTTCCACAGAATTATTATTTTTCACGCTTGAAATAAATCGCTTAGATGACGCTAATCTAGAAAAAAAACAGCTTGTTGGGGCAACCGGGCGGTACGCATCGTGGATTCGTGAAGTGCGACAATATCGTCCCCATCAGTTATCGGACGAATTGGAAAAATTGCTTCATGAAAAATCAGTGACCGGGCGTTCGGCGTTGGTCCGGTTATTTGAAGAAACTTTTTCTGACATGCGGTTTGATGTCGATGGAGTGGGGGATGGTCTTACCCAATCCGAAGTGATGAATTTGTTATCTGACAAGTCGGCCACCAAGCGCAAAGCGGCTGCCCAGGGTTTTGGTGCGAAATTGAACGACAACATCCGCTTGTTGACCTTGATCACGAACACTTTGGCCAAAGACAAAGACATCGAAGATCGGTGGCGGCATTATGATCGCCCGGTATCAGATCGCAATTTGGCAAATCAAGTCGAAGATGACGTTGTTGACGCCTTGGTCGAAAGCGTTCGCACGTCGTATGGTGAACTTTCCCACCGCTATTATAAATTGAAAGCCACATGGTTTGGTCAAGATGTATTGGATTATTGGGACCGCAATGCGCCTTTGCCCGATGATGCATCCAAACTGTATACTTGGCCAGAAGCCAAAAATTTGGTGCTTGATGCTTATCGTCAATTTACACCCCAAATGGCGGATATTGCGGAACGTTTCTTTGCCGAAGGCTGGATTGATGCACGGCCCAAAGAAGGCAAGGATTCTGGTGCCTTTGCCCATCCCGTGGTGCCTTCCGCTCACCCTTATATTTTGCTGAATTTTCATGGCAAGGCCCGTGATGTGATGACGTTGGCCCATGAATTAGGTCATGGTGTTCATCAAGTTTTAGCGGCAAACCAAGGCACCTTGATGGCTGATACTCCCTTGACCACCGCTGAAACGGCCTCGGTTTTTGGGGAAATGTTGACCTTTCGCAAAATGGTTGATGGCGAAACAGACCCCGCAAGGCGTAAAATATTGATCGCGGGTAAAGTCGAAGACATGTTGAACACCGTGGTGCGTCAAATTGCTTTTCACGAATTTGAAACCCAAGTTCATGACGAACGAAAATCAGGTGAATTATCATCCCAACGTTTGGGGAAAATTTGGATGGATATTCAAAGCAAAAGCTTAGGACCGGCTATTCGCTTTGATGATCAATATGCTAATTATTGGGCTTATATACCCCATTTTGTCCACACACCATTTTATGTCTATGCTTATGCTTTTGGTGATTGTTTGGTGAATTCCCTGTATGGCGTTTACGCAAACAAACAAGATGGTTTTGCGGAAAAATACATTGAAATGTTGTCGGCTGGCGGCACCAAGCGGCACAAGGAATTACTGGCGCCATTTTGTTTAGATGCATCTGATCCAAACTTCTGGCACCAAGGCTTAAATGTGGTCAAAGGTTTTGTCGACGAACTGGAAGCCATGGAAAATGTCAGATAAGCCAAAAGCAAGCCGTATTAGGGAAGTGTTAGGGGTGTTGTGATAAACATTTTGTGTAAAAATTTTAATGGCGTATCTTGGGTGTTGTTTGCAACGTAAACTTAAAAAGAGTTTTGAATAAGCATGACTGAATCAAAACAAAATGGAAACGGTGGTGGCCCTATTCATGTGGCTAATCGTTCAACGTCTGCGACCAAGACGATTATACGGTCTGTTTTGGATTTGATGTTAAATAACGATTTGCTGACCAAAGACAAAAAAACCTCAAAATTTGATCAAGACATTAAAGATTTAATTCAAGACATCGAAATCGTAATCCGTACCAATATGTTAAATTACGGCAATGAAGTTGCCGAGCATGTGCGTTCTGAAGTCGATGTTTCGACGTTGCTTCCTGGGGGATCTACAGAACAAAATACGGGCCAAGATTCAGGCGTTGAATCTGGCAACCGCACTTATTTTTTGTTGCGTTTAATTGCCGGACGTTTTTCACATTTGTTTTCTGATCCACAAACCCCGGTGTTTCCCCGTGATGTGGTCAAAGGTTTTGATAATTATTTGATGAAATTGTTGGGCGAAGTCCTTTATGACGAGCTGAACATAGAAGCTCAAGAATTGTTGAGCAATTTTCAAACCGACGATGATGGCGAAATTTGGCAACGCATTGGTGAAAACGATCGCCACAAACGGTTCGCTTACAACATTTTGATCCGGATTTTGTTGAAATTTGAAGATTTTGAATGGGCAAAACGTAATTTTATGTCCATTTTGAATAATGTCACGGAACGGGGGTCTGGGTTTTTCTTCGAAGACAAACATTTCCAGCTTTTGTTTACGGCCTTGTTTTCTGATTTGTTCAAAGCATTGTGGAGCGATGGTGAAACCGTGAAGCTTGACTTTATGTTCGGTGAAGGCACCGCTAACCGAATTGACGCCATTCACGACCGCTTTAAGATTTATAAAACCCAAGTCGCCAATATGCCTTAAGAGCCAACGGCACAAATCTGTTGGTTATTCTTCTAATGATTTTATTTCACAAGCCTTGTCGCAACGTTTGACCATCGTCAATACAGGCCCATGCTTAACGGGCACAATTTGCAGGGGCACAAATTCATCGTCACGGGATAAATAAAAGTCATAAGCGGCATTATTCCATAATGTTTTTTGTTTGTTTTTAAAACCCGCAACAGGTTTAGGGTTAATGCGTACCCAATAAGTTGCGTGGATTTTTCCGGCAATGGTACGTTGAACATTGCCCATATGGCGAATGTTCATATCAAATCGTCGGCGTCCGTCGAAACCTTTGATGATGCCAAAATCCGGGCCTCCATGAAGATGCGTTCGGACGATGGCGATCATTTGCGGGACCAAAGATATCGGATCGTTTACACCAATGCGATATTGCGCGGGCACTTTATCCAAAGCCTCAGGCCCCTTGTCTTTGGGGTTCCAATTTTCTTCGCGCCCCGGCACGGGCGCCGTCCCCGTGATGGCGGTGGCCGGTTTTCCCGGCGCGCCAAATTTTATATCAACCCAACGAAAATGCCTTTTGTTGGTGTATTCTGTGCGATAATTTTGAGCCATGTATGTTTCGGCTTGGGGAAGATTTGCCCCATTGCCAACGGTGTCCATCCCTTGTGCCTTGGCGGGGGGGGCAATGATATGCCCCGTGCTGGTGGCAATGGCCGATAAATGAGTAAAATAACGTGTTAAGCCTCTTGATTCCAAATGAAACGTATTTTCAAAGGTATCATTTTTACGCGTTAGCGATAGGGTGAAATCGGCTATATGTGCGCCCCCCCAATAGGCTTCAAAACGCAAAAACATGTCTTTGGCATGGGCTGGAAAGGCGGACGTTATGATCGGTATCACGGTTGCAATGCCGATCATAAATAGACGGGGCACAGGCCAAAAAGGTTTCAATGTTATATTCATCATGCGGAGAATATAAGGATGCTTTTCATGCTCGAAAAGCCTTCAATGATATAGAATCTAAAAAAAATTGAGCCAACGTGTCCATTATGTCTTGAGAAACGCGCCACAAGCGCGCATATCTATTATTCTTATTATTTAGATTGTAAAAGCATAGGCAAAGAACGGTTCCCCTTATGAAAATCGCTATTCCAAAAGAAACTCGGTCAGGTGAACGACGCGTAGCGGCTTCGGTTGAAGTCGTCAAAAAGCTGGTCGGTTTTGGGTTTGATGTTGTGGTGGGAAAAGGCGCAGGCCTTGAAGCTTCCATCACCGACGAAGATTACAAAACAGCTGGAGCCTCTATTGGTGCCAGCGCCACAACGACATTTAAAACGGCTGATGTTGTGTTGAAAATTCAACGGCCCACGGCTGCTGAAATTAAACTGATGAAAAAGGGTGCGGTGTTGTGCGCCCATCTTTCGGCCTTGACAGAAAAAAGTGACATCGAAGCTCTGTCAAAGGCAGGCATCACGGCATTTGCGATGGAATTAATGCCGCGCATTTCACGCGCCCAATCCATGGATGTGTTGTCTTCGCAATCGAATCTTGCGGGGTACAAGTCCATTTTGGATGCGTGTAATGAATATGGCAGCGCCATGCCAATGATGATGACGGCGGCGGGCACCATTGCCCCGGCCAAAACTTTTATCATGGGCGTTGGCGTTGCGGGTTTGCAAGCCATTGCGACAGCCAAGCGTTTGGGCGCGGTGGTTACCGCAACTGACGTGCGTCCGGCTACGCGCGAACAAGTCGAAAGCTTGGGCGGTAAATTCTTAACCGTTGATGCTGATATGGAAAAAGATGCAGAAACCGATGGCGGCTATGCCAAACAAATGCCACCTGAATATTTTGAAAAACAAAAACAAGTGGTGTCTGACCATATTAAAAAACAAGACATTGTTGTCACCACGGCCTTGATTCCAGGCCGCACGGCACCAATTTTAGTAACCAAAGAAATGGTTGCCAGTTTGCGTCCGGGAACCGTGATCGTTGATTTAGCCGTCGAAGCCGGCGGCAACGTCGAAGGTTCGAAATTAGGTGAAATTGTTAAAACAACAAATGGTGTGTTGATCATCGGCCACGAAAATATGGCTTCCCGTTTACCTAAGGATGCGAGCCAACTTTTTGCAAAAAACCTATTGAATTTCTTGACCCCACACGTGGACAAGGATGCCAAAACTATTAACTTTGACTGGGAAGACGAAACCGTTTCTGGCACCTGTGTGTGCAAAGACGGCAAAGTTGTTCATCCCATGTTAACAGGCGAGGGAAGCTAGTCATGGACCCGGCGACCATTCAAGAACAAGCTCGTAAATTGGCCGAAGGTGCGGCCAGTCTTGCGGCGCAAGCAAATGAAGTGGCGGCGAATGTCAGCCACTTGGCGGTTAACAGCGGTGCAGCAAACGGTGGATTTTCATTTATATCCCTGTTTACGGTTTTCGTATTGGCCTGTTTTATTGGTTATTTTGTGGTGTGGAGCGTAACGCCTGCCCTGCATTCCCCTTTGATGGGGGTGACCAACGCAATTTCATCCGTGATTATCGTCGGCGCTTTGGTTGCTGCGGGTCCGGCTGATATGAATGTATCAAAGGTTATGGGCTTTATCGCTGTGACCTTGGCGTCTGTAAATATCTTTGGCGGGTTTATTGTCACCCAACGGATGTTGCAGATGTTTAAAAAGAAAAAGAAATAGGGGCGCTGAGATATGTCTGAGAATATGAGCGCTTTTGCGTACCTGATCGCTTCGGTCTGTTTTATTTTGGCTCTGCGCGGGCTAAGCCATCCTGAAAGTTCCAGACGTGGCAACATGCTGGGTATGATTGGTATGGCAATTGCTATTATCACCACTTTGGTCGATCCCGGTGTGGTCAGCTATCCCTTGATTATTGCGGGGCTGTTGATTGGTGGTTCGATTGGCGCCGTGGTGGCCTTGAAAATTGAAATGACATCGTTGCCGCAATTGGTGGCGGCCTTTCATTCGTTGGTGGGTTTGGCGGCTGTGTTTGTGGCTTCTGCCGCGTTGTTTAATCCCACGGCCTATGGTTTGGGGTTGCCTGGCCACATTCATGCCTCAAGCTTGGTCGAAATGGGACTTGGCACGGCTATCGGTGCGGTGACGTTTTCGGGTTCACTGATTGCCTTTGCTAAATTGCAAGGTTTGATGTCGGGTGCACCGATCACGTTCCCCATGCAACATAAATTGAATGCAGTTATGGGGCTTGGTTTAGTGGTGTTGTTCTTTTTATTCGCCACCACGGAAAGTCATATTACGTTTGCGGCTTTGGCTTTAGTGGCTTTCGTCCTCGGCTTTTTAATTATCATCCCCATTGGGGGGGCGGACATGCCCGTTGTGGTGTCTATGTTGAATTCATATTCCGGTTGGGCCGCAGCAGGGATTGGCTTTACGTTAGGCAATCCGTTGTTGATCGTTACCGGTGCGTTGGTTGGGGCATCGGGCGCGATCCTAAGCTATATCATGTGCAAAGGTATGAACCGATCAATTTGGAACGTTCTTTTGGGTGGATTTGGTTCGGAATCTGGCGGTGTAGCAGCGACGTCAAGCCCCACGGGTGGTTCGGTGAAATCTGGGTCAGCCGACGATGCGGCGTTTATTATGGGCAACGCATCGAAAGTCATCATTGTACCGGGGTACGGTATGGCTGTGGCCCAAGCCCAACATTCGCTTCGGGAAATGGCAGATTTGTTGAAAGCCGAAGGCGTTGACGTATCGTATGCCATTCACCCGGTTGCCGGTCGGATGCCGGGGCACATGAACGTATTGTTAGCCGAAGCCAATGTGCCGTATGACGAAGTTTTCGAACTGGAAGAAATCAATAACGAATTTTCAACTGCCGATGTTGCCTTTGTTATTGGCGCCAATGACGTGACCAACCCGGCGGCAAAAACAGATCCTGCAAGTCCGATTTTTGGCATGCCTATTTTGGATGTCGAAAAGGCTGGCACGGTGCTGTTTTTAAAGCGCGGTATGAGCTCTGGTTATGCGGGTGTTGAAAATTCATTGTTCTTTGCGGACAACACCATGATGTTATTTGGCGATGCCAAGAAAATGACAGACGAAATTGTTCAGGCTTTGGGCCATTAAGCCCATCAACGATCAAAATTTAAACGGCGGCTCAGTGTAAGAGCCGCCGTTTTTATATGTCGATTGAAACAAGCTTGTTCAAAAGCCTCATTGGGTGTGATCTTATCTTTTTCCTTGCACAACAAAAAAGCGGGTTTTGCTAGGTAAAGTGTTGTGCCGCTTCTTTTCTATGTGGGCTTTATGTGGGCAATGGTGTGCGCCAAGTCGTCGACAGATCAGGTGTTCACATATCGGTCTATTGTTCATCTGGCCTTTTTAGACCGTAAATGCGAAGCTTGAGTCATGGGAACTCAAGGTCACCATTCTATTCATCGCAAACGCAAAAAAGCTCTTGGTGTGCTTGCATTGATGGCCATTGCCTTGGGCGGATGGTGGATAGTGTTTGGCTATATCAGCACGCTCGCTTTGTACGCTTATACATTTCCTGTGTTCTTGTGAATAATTCTCAGACAAGCCTTCCGGTGTTGTTTGATAAAAATGCCCATGCTTCTGTTTTGGACGTCTTGATCGTCGTGTCCTTGACTTTTGTGTCATACGAAGGCTTGCAGCTTGTTATTCACGCCACTAATGAAATGGGGCGCGCGCCAAGGCCAACATTTCGAAATCCATATACAGCGCGGTGGCTTTGGCGACCATGGTATATGTTCTTGTTTCGATGGGGGCCATTCTAGCGATTCCGTTTGAAGACATCATTCAAAACAAGGAATATGCGCTGGCATCCGGGGCATGGCTTTACCCAAAATTTGCCACGCATGTTTTGGCTTTTTCAAGGTCAGTGGATGTAAAATGGCGGACCATTTTAAGGTGGGTGGCATAAGCTTTAAAACTTTCCCATCCCGGAAATTTTTCCGTCACAATGATAAGACCGCGCAGGTTGTCATGATCTTTTAAATAACCGTCAAGGCAATCCGTCATTTTTTGAAATCATCAACGTTTAGCCCAACCATTTTTTGGGGCCTTACAACGGCATAAGCTTGTGTCTCGTTGCTTTACCACCCAATCTCAGCGCCGTTGTAATCATAAAATCCACCGCTTGTCTTAAGGTTGGTTTTTGATATCACTTCACGTAGCCCTCGGACACTTTCGGGGGCACCAATCAGCCCGTTCGCTCCCCCCATATCGGTGCGCACCCAACCGGGGTGTAAGGATACGACGGCAACGCCTAAGGGTTTCAAATCATTGGCTAGGCTTTTCATGACCGCATTCAAGGCCGCCTTGGATGATCTGTAAATATAACTTCCCCCCGACGTATTGTCGGTCATTGACCCCATTTTTGAACTTAATGTAGCGATGCATTTTTTTTCGCTTTTGGCCACCAAAGGCGCAAAACATTGGCTAACGCACAGCGGCGCCATGGTATTGGTTCTTAGGACGTCTTGCCAAATTTTATAATCAATACCTTCAAGCGTATAATCATAAGGGCCATAGATGCCTGCGTTATTCAACAATACGTCAATGGGGGTAGGGGATATTTCATCGGCAAGTTTTGCCACAGCGTTAAAATCTGTGACGTCAAGCGCGTGAATTTCAACGCCAGCAATGGCGGCAAGCTCCGTCGCTTTTTCTTGATTGCGGCAGGTGGCGATAACGCGCCAGCCGTCATTGGCATATTGGCGGGCGAATTCTAGGCCCAAACCACGGTTTGCTCCGGTAATAAGTATGGTCGCCATGTTCAGAAGTCCTAACGATAATAGTTAGCCCCTAGTATTAGTTTACGCCATTCAGCAAGTTAATCCAATACAGGGCGCATTGTTTTTTTGAACAGAAATGAGATACTGAACCGTGCTCATTTACCGCGTGTTATTTCTCAAGAGGTTTCTATGCTTAGTTTTCGATTTTTGATGTTTGTCGTGGCTTTTATGGCAGGACCAGCTTTGGCAGAAAATTGCCCCGAATGCCCATCTCTTGATGGCTTTGTTTCGCCTGACAAAATTGACGATGATATTCGAAAAATGGTCGGAAAATACAAAGGTGGAAGAGGAAGAAAAAACGTTGCCATTCAACAGGCTCGCGGTGTCATTGAAACGGGCCTTCAACCCGCCTTTATAGGCGGGGCAAACTGTCCTGGGATTGACAGCGAACAATGGGCAATTGATTACACCTATAAACGTAAACGGGCCGCCCTGCATAAGGGCATTGATATTGTGCAACCGCGTGGCACGCCTATTCTGGCGATAGCGGACGGTGTTGTGGTCGGTAAATTCATGAATGATGGTAATAAAAAAGGCATCGAAATTGTGTTGCGCCATACGCCTGAACAAACCGGGCTTGCGTTTTGGACTTATTCTCAATACACACACTTGCGCGAAATGTCGCCGTTGGATATTGGTGCGATCGTTCAAATGGGCGACGAAATTGGTGCCACCAGCAATTCCGGGAAAATGGGTAAACACATCCGTCGGGATGCACTTCATTTTGCCATTTTTTACAGCAACCGCCCCGAATGGTCCCATGATGGTCGCGTGTTCACTGCAATTGACAGTTATTTCATGGACCCAACTGCATTTTATAAACGTTCAGGTCCGTACGATTCACAAGCCCTTTTGGCGTTGCCGGATAATCAAAAAGACATCCCCGTGCCGTATATAAAACCAAACGGAACTTTTGTTCCGTCAAATACCAAACGCATTTGGCCGTACCCATGCCCATGAAAACACCTATAAACAAATCTATGACCGCCTTTGAATGGGGAATGCTGGTCTTTTTGTCGATATTGTGGGGCGGCTCATTTTTCTTTAACGGCGTGGCAGTCAAAGAATTACCCACGATCACGATTGTTGCCTGTCGGGTTGCGTTGGCCGCGATGTTTTTGCTGATATTTATGCGTCTGACGGGAAACAAAATACCCATGAACAAGACAACATGGATGGATTTTATGGTCATGGGGGCATTGAACAACGTGGTGCCGTTTACATTAATCGTTTGGGGACAATTCTATATAGCGTCTGGTGTTGCTTCTATTTTGAATGCGACGACGCCACTTTTTACGGTGCTTGTGGCACACGGCTTTACCACGGATGAAAAAATGACAGCCAATAGATTGATGGGGGTAATCAGCGGTTTAATTGGTGTGGCTATTATGATTGGCGGCGATGCTTTGAATGCTCTAAGCACGAATATTGTGGCTCAATTGGCGTGTCTTGGGGCCGCCTTATCGTATGCCTTTGCCGGCGTGTATGGGCGCAAATTTCGTACCATGGGTATTTCATCCCTGTCGACGGCGACAGGGCAAGTTACAGCGTCTAGTCTTTTGTTGGTGCCGTTGGCGTTGATTGTTGATCAGCCGTGGCATTTGCCCATGCCCAGTTTTATGGCGATCATTGCCGTGTTGGGCATTGCTTTGCTTTCTACCGCACTGGCTTATGTCTTGTATTTTCGCATCTTGGCAACGGCTGGGGCCACGAATCTTTTGTTGGTGACGTTCTTGGTTCCCATCAGTGCTATTTTACTTGGCAGTTTGGTGTTGGGGGAAGTCTTAAGGGCTCAGCACGTTTTGGGGATGGTTATGATCGGGGCTGGGTTGATTGCGATTGATGGGCGTTTATGGACTTGGTTCGGTGCGTTTGGAAAATCATAAATTGGCCACAATAAAAACCCCGCCTCATTGCTGAAACGGGGTTTTCGGGAACCGAAATTCCATATGGTGTGTGAACCAAAGGCTTCTAGAAGCCTTCGCGTTCCAGGCGTTTGCGCTCCATTTTACGAGCACGAGAAACGGCCTCAGCCTTTTCGCGTGCGCGTTTCTCAGAGGGCTTTTCGAAGTGTTTGCGAAGTTTCAGCTCGCGGAAAATACCTTCCCGCTGCATCTTTTTCTTCAACACTTTAAGCGCCTGATCAACGTTGTTATCTCTGACGACAACTTGCACGTTAATCACATCCTTTCAAGTTAGGGTTTATGCCAAGAAGTCTTGCTTCCGAGCGATTTTCATCCCACATTAGGATGAAACAAGGTGGCGTTGTATCATAACACTTTCATAATGTGAAGCGGTCTGATGACCTTGACTGTGATCTCTTAAGTACGACGGAAAGCAAAAATATGGCTCTTTTGAAAATTGCCCGCATGGGAAACCCGGTCTTAAAGGCAATTGCCGAACCCGTTGAAGACCCGACCGCATGGGAAATCACCAAGTTAGTGTCGGACATGATTGAAACCATGAACGATGCCAACGGTACTGGTCTAGCCGCCCCCCAAGTTCATGTGTCTAAGCGTGTTGTGGTGTTTTATGTCGATGGTGGACGGGACGCGCGCGAAGGCGGTGATGGAGAAGGAGTTCCGTTGACCATCATGGTCAATCCTGAGATTGAACCCTTATCGGATGAAAAGGAAATGGGTTGGGAAGGGTGTTTGTCATTACCATCCATGATGGGGCTGGTTCCACGTTTTACCCACATTCGTTATGTAGCGTATGATATAAAGGGAAAACGTTTTGAACGTGAGGCTATGGGATTTCATGCCCGTGTGGTGCAACATGAATGTGACCATTTGAATGGAATGTTGTATCCTCAGCGTATTGAAGACATGAACACCTTTGGTTTTAACGACGAAGTCCTGCGGGCGCAGAGCGAAGAACAAGAATTTTTAGATGATCAAGATGGCGAGTAATCAACTTTATGACAAAAAAACAAACCCGTAACGCCAAAAAAGACGCGATTGTTTTAGCTGCCTCCGCGCACGTTGCTTTTGACGGTTGGGGCGTTGAGGCCTTGGGCCAAGGGGCGTTGGATGCGGGTTTTGACTTAGACACGGCCAAGCGGTTGTTTCCCGGCGGTGGTGTCGAGGCTATTGCTCATTTTGCCACAATTTCAGATCGCGCGATGTTGAAAACAATGGAAAGCCAAGATTTGGGAACCATGCGGGTTCGGGACCGAGTGATTTTAGGTGTGCGCGCCCGGCTGGAATTTTTAAGCCCCCACAAAGAAGCCGTAAGACGTGGATTAGGGGTGTTGATGTTGCCAACCCATGCGATTTTGATGGCAAAAATCACCCATACGACTGTGGATAACATTTGGTATATGGCGGGTGATCGAGCGGCGGATTTCAATTATTATACAAAACGTGGATTGTTAGGTAGCGTTTACGCCGCCACCGTATTGTATTGGTTGGACGATGAAAGTGAAAACAATCAAGACACTTGGGCATTTCTAGCCAAACGCATTGATGACGTTTTGAAAATACCACCAATGAAAGCGAAATTGGAAAATGCAATTGAAGGCTTTCTTAAGAATGGCTTGTTAAAATCAAAATGTGGCGCATAAAGACGCCACTCATAAATAAATGAATGATCAACACGGGGCTGTGTGCGAAAAAGGAAACAGATATGGTTGGACAATCCGAAAGCTTTAGCTCTCCGAATCCTGAAACGATTCTTAAAACCACAGGCCCCTTAACGGGCCTTGGTTTAGCAGATCATTTTGTGTCATGTTCGAAAATTGGGCGGTATTTGACCTTTCAAGGCAACGGTCGTTTTTTGATTTCTGACGATTTTCATTCTAATAAAATTTCCATCCCCAAAGACGCACAGGCTGTTGCCGCTATTTTTTCGAAAGATGAATTGGTCGGGCGCGCCGCCATTATGCCGTTGGCACAACGGGCAGTATCTTTGGATGACGTGCGCCGCGAATCCTTTGAAGAATTGTTTGAATTGATTGAACGTCAAACCTTAAGCCCACGGGTCCGTTTTAGTGCGTCGCAAATTTTACAATCTGGTTTTCGTGAAACCCGCATTCGGGAATTAGAAGCGCTGTTGGGTGACGATTTGAATCCCGCGCGCAAACGTTATCGCGAATTTTTATCGACCGTGCGCTTGATGATTGAACAAAAAGTCTCGTCTGGGACATTTATCGACGATTTTGTTGATTTTACGACCACCGTTGCGGGGCGTTTGGATTTTGGCATTTACAGTTTTTGTTTGGACCGTATTTTTGCCACCCCGATGATACCGCTTCAAGTGAAAAAATTGGTGACCATCGAAGTATTGAAATTCCCACCTGTGGTGCGCCGTGAATTGTTGTCAAATGCGTTGGCGACCCAAGCGGTGGACAACGCGACCAAGGCCTTTGTTCGTCATGCGGTATCGTTGCATTTGGATAAAAACCAAGCGGTAGAAATCGAATTATTAGAAGCCGTGAAATGCAGACGAATTTCGCCCCAAGACATCGAAGCTTCCCTAACGCGCGCCACGACCAAGGCCGCTTATAGTGGGCAAGCTGGTCGGGCTTAGGCTGGTTTTGTGAACATCCTTTGCGCAAACCTAAGGGGGCTTGGATGTGTTGGGAGCATTTTAATTATACCTTTTCATGGTCTTGGCGCGGCTGGTTTCATGCCGCCTGATACGATGTTGATTCCTAATGGCTCCTTTATTATGGGGTCCGATGCGCAAGAACGCGAAGCCGCTTATCAGTTGGATGAAAAAGCATATGGGCATTCTGTAACCCGCACCGGACAATGGTACGGCGGAGAATTCAAACGCCACCGTGTTACCATACCCTCTTTTGCCATAACAAAAACTCCAATAACCAATCGGCAATACGCGATTTTTGTCCAAGATACGGGCCATGCCTATCCGACTGTTAGCCAGAAAACATGGACCGGCTATGGATTGGCCCATCCTTTTTCGCAAACTCTTAAATATTCGTGGACATCTTCAATCCAACCACCACAAGGGAGCAAAGATCATCCCGTGGTTTTGGTCAGTCATGGTGATGCGACGGCCTATGCCAAGTGGCTTTCTCAAAAAACGGGAAAAAAATGGCGTTTACCACAAGAAACTGAATGGGAAAAATCCGTTCGAGGGCTTGATGGGTGGTGGTTTCCATGGGGCAATCAATTTGATGGTAATCGTCTCAATTCCCATGATCAAGGGCCTTTTGCAACGACTGTGGTAACGGCGCATGAAAATGGTGCAGGCCCGTTTGGGCTGATGGATGGCAGTGGTCAAGTGTATGAATGGACCAATACGGTTGGTGGTACGGGACGCTTTATTGTCAAAGGTGGCTCTTGGGATGATAAAGGGTGTGGCGTGTGCCGCCCGGCGGCTCGTCATTCCCGCCCACAACACTTAAAACATATTTTAATCGGATTTAGATTGGTCCGTGAAACGAATTAAACCGTAAAATTTTTGCCTATTGGGAAATTTTTACCCAGTGACTTGGTCTTTTTTGCCGTCAGTCACTGTGGTTTGCTGATTGATTTCTTGAAGCGCCAATAGCGGACCAATGCCCACGCCCGAACTATCTATTTTGGCTGTCGCGGTCATTTGGTTTTGTTGGGTGGGGTTAGTGTGCATGGATAGTGCATTTTTATTTTGTTGATCCAATTCAGCCTCGGCCGTCATGCGTTTGTTCATTTCGGCATTGACAATTTTTTCAACAGCGGCCCGCTGTTTAGGAGACATTTTACTAAGCAATTCCTCGCTAAGGCCCATTTCTCCAAGGATTTTCTTGCGCAATTCTTCTTTCTTGCGGGCTTGAAGCTCATCCATATAAGAGCCAAAACCTTTTTCATTAATCTGTTCAATCAGGCTTTTTTCTTGAGGCGCCTTTTCAGATTTATTGACACTAACGTGGGTTTGTTCTGTGTGCGAGTGGTTAAAAGTTGAGGCGGGGCGAGAAGCCATTCCTGGAATATTTAAATTCATTTTTCACATCTTTCGAGTAAAAGTAACGACGAAACGCGTAAAGTTGAAACTTATTTGTATGTTATCATGCAAAATATGTGCCATATAAAATTCTACAAAGCCTTAAGCTTTGCCTTGCCGAAAACGATGTTGCCCTTTACACACTCTGTATGGCTCCTCCTTTGATCAATCTTCGCAACATTCATTTGACGTTTGGCGGCACACCATTGCTTGAAGGTGCGGAATTCGTTGTGTCGAGTGGTGACCGATTGTGTCTGGTCGGGCGTAACGGGTGTGGCAAATCGACACTTTTGAAAATCGTTGCAGGTCAGGTCGAAGCCGACAGTGGTGAACGTTTTGTACAACCGGGCACGTCCATTTGTTATTTGGCCCAAGAACCTGATTTGTCGGGTTTTGATACCGTATTGGAATATGTTGAAGCGGGATTGGCTCACGGCGATGACCCTTCTAGGTCTTATTATTTATTGGGACATTTAGGTTTGAACGGGGATGAAAACCCAAGCACTTTGTCTGGCGGCGAAGTGCGGCGGGCGGCTTTGGCGCGCGCGTTGGCTCCAAATCCGGATGTGTTGTTGTTGGACGAGCCGACCAACCATTTGGACTTGCCCGCCATTGAATGGTTGGAACAAGAATTAAAATCCATGCGTTCAGCATTGGTGCTGATCAGCCATGACCGAGCCTTTTTGGAAAATATAGGCCAAGCCACCATTTGGATATACCAAGGCACCACGCGGCGTATGGAACAAACGTTTCATCAATTTGAAGATTGGCGCGATGAAACCTTGGAAAACATGGAATTGGACAGACACAAGCTTGACCGCAAGATTGTTCGCGAATTGCATTGGTTGAACCGGGGTGTCACCGGGCGGCGTAAACGCAATATGGGGCGGTTGCGCGCATTGAATGACTTACGTAGCGAACGGCGGAATCAACGCGCTATGACGGGCAATGTGACCTTAACTGTGACCCAAGGCCAAACGTCTGGAAAATTAATTGTCGAGGCTGAACATATCCAAAAAGCGTATGGTGATAATGTTATTTTGAATAATTTATCCATCCGTATTCAGCGTGGTGATCGGTTGGGTTTAATTGGACCAAACGGCGCAGGCAAGACCACGTTGATCAAGCTTTTGACAGGTGAATTAGCCCCCGATTCAGGGACCATTCGCCTTGGCACCAAAATTGAAATGGTGACGTTGGACCAAAAACGAGAAAGTCTGAATGATAGCTGGACCTTGGCCGAAGCCTTGACGGATGGCAGCGGTGACAGCGTGTCGGTCCAAGGTGAATTGAAACACGTTGTCGGTTATATGAAGGATTTTTTGTTTAACCCAGAACAACAAAACACCCCTATCGAGGCTTTGTCCGGCGGGGAACGTGGTCGTTTAATGTTGGCGCGTGCCTTAGCCAAACCATCAAATTTGTTGGTGTTGGATGAACCGACAAATGATCTGGATTTAGAAACCTTGGATTTGCTTCAAGAAATGCTGGCTGAATACACAGGCACCGTATTGTTGGTCAGCCATGATCGTGATTTTTTGGACCGGGTGGCGACATCTGTTTTGGCTTTTGAAGGCGCGGGCGAATGGTCTGAATACCCTGGTGGCTATTCAGATATGATCGACCAACGGGGACGGGGCGTTGACGCCAAGGTAAAAGCAAATGATGGGGGTAAATCAAAATCATCTGCTAAGTCTGAGCCTTCGAAGCCAATCTCGTCAAAATCGCCAAACAAGTTAAGCTATAAAGACAAATACGCACTTGAAACCTTGCCCAAGGAAATTGCGGCCTTGGACATTGAAATAGAAAAAATTCAAACCGCCATGTCTGACCCGGATCTGTATTCAACTGACCCCGATATTTTTAACGCTTTGGTCAACCAGATTGGCGAAAAACAACAAGCTCGTGATGATGCGGAAGAACGCTGGTTAGAGCTTGAATTGTTACGTGAAGAAATCGAAAGCACTTAAGACTTTATAACATTTAAATTGGACCTTTCCCCATGGCTCTTCCTACCAATAAATTTGCCTACCTTGGGCTTGTATTTGTGTTCGTCTTATTATGGAGCTCGGCCTTTGCAGCCAGTAAAATAGCCCTGCAAGTTGGCCCCCCCATGTTGCTTTTGGGGATGCGGTTTTTTTTAGCCGGCGTTTTGATGATAGGTTTTGCCATCATTACCAAAACGTACCGTCCCGTTGGGGCTAGAAATTGGGGCAAATTGATTGCGTTGGGGTTGTTAAACCAAGCTGGATACCAAGGCATTGCATGGCTTGCTATGGGCACGGTGTCATCGGCATTGACCGCCGTGGTGATTTCAATGAACCCGATTTTAATCACTTTGTTGGCGGTGCCGATGTTGGGTGAACATATGTCGGTGCGCCGATTGTTGGGTTTGGGGGTGGGTGTTGTTGGCGTGGTGATTGTTCTAAATAGCCGCATTACAGTCACGGGCGAAGATGTTACAGGCACAGTGATGGTGGCTTTTGCCTTGTTTTCCATGGTGTTTGGTTCGGTATTGTTCAAATATTGGAAAATGGATATGCCCTTATCAATGTCCATAGGCGGACAGTTTCTAGCGGCGGGGGTTTTCTTATTTGCTATTGGCTTGGTTAGCGAGGATTTAGCCTCTATTATTTGGGGTTTGAAGTTGGCTTTGGTGATGACCTATCTGGTCATTGGCGTCACAGTTGGTGGCATAGGCCTTTGGTTTTATTTGTTGACCCATGGTCACGCATCTGATGCCAGTGCCCTGCATTTTTTAATGCCGCCATTTGGTTTGATGTTTGGGTGGGTGTTGTTAAATGAACCCGTTGTTGCCGGGGATTTGGTGGGGATCATTCCCATCGCCCTTGGTATTTGGCTGGCAACTCACAAACGAAAATCTAAAGCCAGCCCTTAGGTTGCGCGCCCTTGGTGTACAATCTGTTAATGTGGCCCATTTTGCGGCCTGCGCGGGCTTTGGCTTTGCCATACAGGTGAAGCTTGTTGTTGGGGTTGGTCAAGATTTCAGCCCAAGCATCAGCACCTTGGCCAATTAAGTTTTTCATGACGGTGTCTGAATGGCGCATTGAATCGCCCAACGGTAAACCTGTAACGGCCCGAATAAATTGTTCATATTGGCTGGTGATGCACCCATCTTGGCTCCAATGACCTGAATTATGAGGTCTGGGTGCCATTTCATTCATCAACAAATGCCCACCGGTCGTAACGAACAATTCAACAGCCAACAGCCCAATTAAATCCATTTCTTGGGCCAATTTTTGACCAATTTTGCGGGCTTTGTCAGCTAGATTTTCTGCGATATCGGCAGGCGCAATGGAAACGTCCAAAATGCCATTTTTGTGACGGTTTTCAATCACGTCAAAGGATGCCATGGCGCCACACGGACGTCTGGCGGTGATGACGGAAATCTCCATGGTGAAATCGACAAAGCCTTCTAATATGCCAACGCCACCGCCTAATGAGGACCATGCTTTTTCTGGGTTGGTGTTTTCACAAATTCGCACTTGGCCTTTGCCGTCATAACCTAACGTGGTGGTTTTTAAAATTGCCGGACTGCCAATATCTTGCATCGCTTGGGCCAATTCATTGGCATCATGAACAATTTGCCAAGGGGCTGTTTCAATGCCAAGCTTTGTCGCAAAAGCCTTTTCTTTTTGCCTGTCCTGACAAATGGCTAAACAGTTCCAGCCGGGGCGAACGGGGGCATAGGTTGCTAATTTTTTGACGGTTTCGGCGGGGACGTTTTCAAATTCAAATGTGATCACATCAACGCCTTCGCCAAAGGTTTTGATGGCGTCATCGTCGTCATAAGGTGCGACAATGGCCCGTTCGCAAACTTGAGCTGTAGGGCTGTTGTGTTCTGGTGTGAACACATGGATGCGGTACCCCAGTTCTGCCGCCGCCACAGCCGTCATTCGGCCCAATTGACCGCCGCCAACAATGCCAATGACCGATCCGGGGGGGATGGGCTGAATTTGGGAACGTGTCATGTTAATCTACGGGTTCTAAAGCGACGTTGGCGGTTTGGTTTTTTCGCCAATCATCAAGGGCTTTGGCGACAACGTTGTCTTCCAAGGCAATGATAGCCCCGGCGTACAAAGCGGCATTAATGGCACCGGGCTTGCCAATGGCAAAGGTTGCCACGGGAACACCACCGGGCATTTGCACAATAGACAACAAGGAATCCATGCCTTTTAAGGATTTGCTTTCAATGGGGATGCCCAACACCGGGATCGTCGTCATGCTGGCGGTCATGCCGGGCAAGTGCGCGGCGCCACCGGCACCCGCGATTATGGCTTTCAGACCCCGTTGTTGTGCAGATTTGGCATATTCAACCAAACGATCAGGCGTGCGGTGAGCGGATACGATTTTTGTTTCAAACGGCACACCTAGTTTTTTTAGGGTTTCAGCCGCATTCTTCATGGTTTCCCAATCCGATTGGCTACCCATAATAAGGCCAACGACGGGTGTTGTTGTACTCATGCGCTTATGCTCCAACTTCGGGCTTCATTGGCCCTTAAGAAAGCGGGCAATTATAGGCATCTAAAAGGCGATAGCAAGCTTTGCTAAAGGATGGGTAACATTTCGATAAAAGCCTATATTGTGTTATATATAATATGGGATCTGATAAAAGCATTTTTCTAAGTCCCACCTTGAAAAGGAACAAAATTCAGGAGGTTGTATGGCAGACGGCCCGCTTGGTTCATCAACACCGATTGTTTCCGTGAGACCCGGGCGCAATCGTTTGGCCGATGAAGACCGCACAATCCTTGAAGAACGTCGCAAACGTTTGAAAAAACACGAAAGTGAAAAAGATGAAGCCCCAGAACATGGTTCTGATTTTCAGGGATTTGGGCATGACCATGATCAAATATTCGATGATGTTTCCGTGCTGGGTATCCCCAAAGCAGAAATGACGGAAAGCGTGCGTACTGCGATTAACTTGCTTTTTGTACAAATTAATCAACTGCGCGCAGAACTTGCCAATGCCAAAGGTCATGAAGCATATCTTGAAGAACAAGTGGAAAAAGATCGGTTGCTTCATGTTATGCGTCAACGCGCGTTCATGTCTAGGTTGAGCCTAGCGGTTCGTCGGGTTGAAGAAGAAAGCGCACTGTTTTGTTTTCTGTACATCAAAATTCAAAACGCCTTGTCCATTCGAGAACGGATGGGCCACGGGGCTCACGAAAGTTTGATGGTTCATGCGGCCGATGTTTTACGCGAAAGATTAGAGCCCGGTGATATTATTGGGAGCCTTGAAAATTCAGATTTTGGTATTATTTTGCCGGGCACAAGCCCCTTGGATGCTGATTTAAAAGGGCGAAATCTTATGGCGGACATGGCGGCTAAAACATTTCCTTGGCAAGGAGAAAACGTCCAAATTTTCGCGCATTATGCAATCACAGAAATTTATGCTGGTGACGGTGGGGAACAAATCGTTGTACGTTCTAGGAAGTTATGTGAAGCTGATGGGGCCTGAAAGAAAATTTCTTCAGGCAATATTTTCAGGCAATAATATCAGGTATTTCAACGCTTTTAAGGTGTGTGATTTGGTCTTTGAGGCTTAATTTGCGTTTTTTAAGACGTTGCAATTGAATACGGTCTGCCTTTGCGTCGGTTTCAAGGCGCCGAATGACATCGTCCAAATCGCGATGTTCCAATAGCAATTCTTCAAGTTGCGAAGATGTTTCAAAAGGATCATTTTTCATCGTTTGTCCAGTCGTGATGAGCCTTCATATACTATACGTCGAGTGGTGGTGTAAAATAAAATGGCAATTGCCGATTGTTGTCATTTTGATAACGCTTTGATTTTTGTAGGAATACAAAACAGCTTGATTAAAGGCAATGAGATTGTAAGATTGTTACAGTATTGTTTCAAAAAGATGGGAGAAATTACAATGGGACTTGAAAACAGAATCGACGCCTTGAAGGACCGTCATCATGAACTCGAAGCTGAAATCGAACTGGAAACCACCAAAATCTGTCCCAATGATCAAGAAATTCACACCCTTAAAAAAGCGAAATTGCGAATAAAAGATGAACTGCAGAATATTTCCCAGCATTGATTTTGTTGAAATAATATTCGAACGAAACGGCTTCCTAAGTGGAGGCCGTTTTTTGTTTTAAATAGACAATTTTTGATGTTAAAAAATGAGATTTTCAAAGGCTTATGTGCTATGATCATTGCTTAAATGATGGATAGGAGGCCTCAGCCATGAAAGCCATTTCTTCCGAAAAAATTTCCTATATTATTGTTAAATCGCGTGAGTTTGATGCCAAGGAAGCTCCGGTTATTGAAGATATAAACGGTCATCCGAGCGAAGACGATGCCCAACAAATTCTTGCCGACCAACCGGATGATCCGGTGTACGAAGAATTAACGAGTTTTATGGATTCGTTGAGCAACGATGAAAAAATAGAACTACATGCCATGATTATGTTGGGACGTGGTGATGTAGATATGGCTGGCTGGCGGGATGCTGTGCAAACGGCTGAGGATGATTTAGACGACAACCTCACTCACCGAATGTTAGAAATCCCCTTGATTAGCGATTATTTGGCGGACGCCCTTAGCCAATTTGGTCATCGATTGGTTGAATAAAAAAGACCCGCCAGATGGCGAGCCCTTTTGTGTTTTCCGCATAACAATGCCATGAGGCATAATAAACGGCTTATTTTTGACCTTTTTCCGAATCGGATGCACCAAACACAGATTCAACGGTGTGCTGGGGTTCTTCTTCTGCTGGGGTTTGGTCGTCCATGCTTTCTGGGAAAGTTGGAAGTTTCTCAACCGGGGCTGGAATGCTTTCAACCTGCACGGGGGCGTGGGTTGTTCCTGCTTTGGCGCGGGCGATGGAAACCATTTTTTCAAGGTCGGCTTCGGAACACAGTCCCAACCCAACCGGGCTTTGTGGCTTAATTTTTGAAATGTTCCAATGACTGCGTTCCCGAATAGATTTAATCGTTGGCTTGGTGGTGCCAATAATTTTAGAAATTTGCGGGTCCGTCATTTCGGGGTGATGTTTTAAAATCCAAGCGATGGCATCGGGGCGGTCTTGGCGCTTAGATACCGGCGTGTAACGCGCACCTTTGCCTCGGGCCTTGGGCGCAGGCAAGGTTCCTTTTGACATCGTCAACGAAGCATTGGTATCAGCTTGGCAACGGTCAATTTCGTCTTGGGTTAACACACCTGAAGCTAATGGATCAGATCCTTGCATGCCGATGGCCACTTCGCCGTCGGCAATGGCTTGAACTTCGAGTTCATGCAAGCCGACAAAATCAGCTATTTGTTCGAATGAAAGGGCCGTGTTTTCTACAAGCCACACGGTCGTCGCCTTGGGCATCAAAGGCTTCGCCATAGTCGGTTTCCTTATCCTTAAATGATGGCAGGTCCACAATAACTGAGTCCCGAGCGCCTCTTTTTATGCCATATTTCCGATCGGGTAAACCGCCGAAACCATATCTGGGCAAAGATTTTTCATAAAATGTCGTTTTTTTCGTAAAATGAACAACAAAACAAGCTCTAAACCCTTGTGTTAAAGTGTATACTTACGTGTTGTGTTATCTTCGGGTAACTTAAGTTTTTTGATGGAAATTGAGCGGAGTAAATAGAAAATGGATAGCGATGACTTGGAATTTGCAACGCCTAAACCGTCTTTGCAAGATTTAGATGAAATGTCGATAGAAGCCATTGAAGAGTATATCGAGACCTTGAAACAAGAAATCAAGCGTTCTGAGTGTGCCGTTGCCGCAAAGAAAACGGCTCGAGCGGGGGCTGATGCCTTTTTTAAAGCTTAAAGAGTTCTTGGGGCTGTACCAGAAAATTCATTCAGATTATCTTTAACCCATTGTCTTAATTGCGACCATTGAGTTGACGGGGCGCTGTTGTAAAAACGCCGATCACATTCTTTTAAAACACACCAAAAGCACCTTTGGAACACCGTTTAATTTTCGCATATGGTGCTTTTCTGGGTTCCAAAAATTCAAAATGATTAAGGCTAAAATATTTAAAATCAGATGCGTCCAACGCGTTATAAGCGCGCCAGTAATCAGAAAAAACGATGCTATCTGGCACCACCTTGCGGGCAATCATCGGACACAGCGCGACAGAAAATGCAGGCGATGCATGAGGAATAACGTTCGTATGGACTTTGCCTCCCTCCAAAACACGCCCTAGGTGTTTAGTCCCGGACTGTAATGCTGTAAGTACACGGATCAATCATCGCGGGAGAACTTATGGGACAAGTATAACACGGATGCGTCAAGATGACGTACGCCATCAGAGCAGAAATACAGCGATAGGAAGCTTCAATCAAAGAATTGAGCGAGCGCGATGGGCTTGACCCAAGGACTGTTAAGAAGTGGAAAAACCAAGACTTTGTTGAAGACGCTCCTAGGAGACCAAAGGTGATTCACTCAACGGTTTTGTCGCCAGAAGAAGAAGCTATTATTGTGATGTTTCGCAAACATACACTTGCCGCTTGATGATTGTCTGTATGCCCGGCAAGTTACGGTCCCTCACCTGACACGATCTTCATTGCGTCGGTGCTTTCAGCGCTTTCAATCTCGCCGCTACAAACCGTGTCAGCTTCAAGCTCTCAGGAATACGCGATGACTTCGCGTAATCTGTGAAAATAATCAGCACTTGTTTTGAAATTGATGTTCACAGGCGAGGCGGCGCACCCTGCTGTCCGACCTGTAAAAAATGTCGTTCTTGCTTATGCTGACTTAAGCGGCTCTTGCCTATGCAGGACTTAGTTATTTTGATTGTGTGACGTCAACTTAATGCATCTTTAACGTTATACTGTTATCTTAAAGTGTCTGATCCTTACTGCACGTAATGTTGGACACTCCCTGTTAAACTTGCGTCTCCTCATCGAGGAGGCGCTTTTTTTATGTTTAGGCCTTTGTGGACTTGACCGCATTGATGGTCGTGATAAGCTTTGCCAAATGTATAATATGTGCGAGTTTAACAGGGCTCATTACACACGATAAAAGGCTGTCACCTAAAAATAGGGACAGCCTTTTATCTTTGGATAGCCTTAAAGGAGAGCTGAAATTTTATTGATCAGCGTTCTTTATGCTACAGGTTTTGATGCCCAACAAGGCGTAGGGTGGACACCAAGCAAATACAGCGGTTCCCAACAAGACGAGTCCGACGACCAATGCACCGTAACCAAGGTAAACGTTGGCTGGGGGAGCCACAAAAAATACAGTGATCAATGCAACGCCAATAAGGCCTCTGATCACGCGGTCGATGCTTCCTATGTTGCGTTCCATAACGTCTCTCTTTCTGATGTTTAATTGCACTTTAAAGGGGGGTGAGTGTTTTATAAAGATTTTCTTATATTCGCATTTTCTAAAGTACAAAGCAAGTGAAAGTTAGAAAAAGAATTAAGGATCTGTTTTAGGGGGGGCATTTTGAGCGGGATTCGCGGTTGCCTGTTGGCCCGTAGCGTAGGCTTTAACCGCCTGAGCTTGCCCATTGCTGGGCACAGAAGGGGGTGTTGGTGAGGCCATTGTTTGAGGGGGCGAATCATCAGCAACGGGCGTGGTTTGAGCGCTTTGTGGCGCCACTGTGGCGGTTGATTGGGGCGTCTGTTGTTGATCAGCCGTCGCTTGTTGAGGTTCAGGAACTTGAGCAGGCAATGTTTGACCGCTGGCCGTTGCATAGGTTTGTTCAAGTGCAGGGCGTTCGGCTAGGGCTTCGGCCTCTATCTGAGTAATATCGGCATGGTCATCCCACATCAGTTCTTGTAAATAAGCCGGACCGGTTATGCCTTTCATGTAAAATGGGCCACGTTTTACAAATTTCCAACTTCCGCCTTGGGCCATGCCATAGACCGTGTCAGACACCAATATTTGACCGTCTTTGGCTTTGTCAACAATCCGCGCGGCCAATTGCACAGTGACGCCATATAGATCTTGTTCTTCCATCACAACGCGTCCAGCATTGATGCCGATTTTGACTTTCAAAGGCAGGTCTGGGCCTTGTCCATTGTGTATGCGAATCATCATCTGCATTTGTTGTGTCGCAACCAAGCTTTTGGTGACATTTTCAAAGGAAGCCATAATACCATCACCGGTATGCTTAATTTCTTTGCCACCCGTTGAAGCCAAGGCATCGCGTACAACCCTGTTGTGGGCGCGTACCACTTCTTGGGCGGCAACATTGCCTTTTTCATGGGTCATGGCCGTTGAGCCCACGATATCAGTAAACATGACGACGACTTCTTTTTCAGGGTCTTCTTGAGCTTTGGGTTTGTTCCAATCGTCAAGGGCTGAATTTAAGTCTTTGGGGGCTTCTGTATTGCCGCCCATGAAATCGGAAACTGAGCGCCTGCCAGCTTGGAAGACTTCCATATACCGAGCATCTTGAAGTAAATAATCTTCATACCGCCGCGCAAAAGATTCGGCATGTTCTTCCTTTAATCCCATGGTTTGCAGAGCATCCGTCAAAATTAAACAAGTCGTCTCTCCATCTAAATTGCGCTCACCGCCAATGGCTTCAGCAGCCCCGGCTAGATAAAGGTTCAGACCAAAACGATTGTAATTATCCATTTTCTTGCGTTCGGGTGGCAAGTTACGTACGGCTTCCCCAAAAAAGCTCATCAACACGGCCTTTTGTTGCTCGGCCATGGGGGAAAGCCTGGAAAAGCCATCGTCACCTTCTTGTTCGTCTTCTTGAGCGGATTCAATTTCGCCAGATTTTTCCTCGGCCTGTTTTTCTTCTGGGGCTTCGGAGGTATCGTTTTCAGCTTCCTTATCTTCTTCCATCTGCTTTTTAAGCTGTTCTTTTTTCTCAGCTTTAAGCCGTTCAAGCTCTTGCTTGGCTTCTTTTTCTTGTTTGGTCTTTTTCCGGGATTCTTCGGCCCGTTTGTGAATGTCAGCTTTTCTCTTACGCCTTTTTTGTCGTTCAAATTCAGGAACTTTAAGTTCATCACGGCCCATAAAGGTATTGAAAGAAAAGGCAACGGACAAGACGAACAAAATCAAAGCCGAAGAGATGATGACATTTGCGCGCATGGTGCCGACAAGACGGAAATCAGCAATTTTAGTGGGTAAAAAAGCAGATATAAGCCCCGTTAAGACCGCTGATAATGCAATTGAAAACAGCAACACCAACAATATTTTAACAATAACGCCCATACCGGATGAGTTATTTTTGCCTTTGCCATCTCTACCTAAAGCACCATCCTTGTCCGAGGCGCGGGTAGCGTTGGCGCGGGCTTGGTATTTTGCATACTTATTTACGGGGCGGCGTGCAGATTTTTTGGGCGTGTGTTTGTGGACCGTGGTTGGTTGATGAAGTCCGGTACGGTCATCATAAACGTCACGCACAACTTTGATACCGGAAATACCCGGCAAAGATTCAAGCGTTTTGGCTTCTTCAACAGCGTCTTCACGGCCTTCAGAAGGGAATTGCGCGTGAATACGCCAACGTCCCTCTTGCATAACCTGGACTTCGTAACTTGTTTGTCCCATTTTGATCCAAAACCATTGTTTAGGTTAGAATGTGCGACTTAAAATTACGGCACATATTACTAGCATTTTGTTACTAAAAGGAAAAAGAAACAACAATCAGCTTTTTAACCGCCTAAATGTCATCACTTTATAGCACAGTTCACAACAAAGGGGCCTCTGCCCTTTATTTGCAGATGCCCCCTCGTTTTCGTATTTTCAAGCGTATTCTATACAGGTCTATTTCGTCGTCTTTAAGACTAGCCTTTAAGACTAGCCTTTAAGACCAAAACCACTGAAACGTTTGTTGAATTTAGCCAACTGCCCGCCGCTATCCAACAGACGGTGAACGCCAGTCCATGCAGGATGCGTTTTTGGGTCAATGTCGAGTTTCATCACATCGCCTTCTTTGCCCCATGTTGAGCGGGTTTCAAAAGTGCTTCCATCGGTCATTTCGATAACGATGGTATGATAGTCAGGGTGAATATCGTTTTTCATCAGTCAGCTCCAAAATTGAGAGCGTTGTATACCTAAGCCTGCCCTTAAGTGCAAGGGTGTTGAAGCTTTTCGCGCCATTTAATTGTACAGCTTGGCTGTTTGACCTAAGGGTTCTTGATTTAGCGTGCTCCAAAGGTTATGACAAAGGTTTTAATGTCATGTGAAAATCAGGACTAAATTATGGATATGCAAACATTTGAAAATACGGCTAACGAAACCTTAGAAAAACTGTTTGAAGCCTTGGATTCAGCCATTGGGGATCAGGTAGACGTGGATTTTGAGGATTCGATTTTGATGATTGAACTTGAAGATGGGCGTCAATATGTCATCAACAAACACAGCCCTAGTCAAGAAATTTGGCTCAGTTCTCCGGTGGGGGGGGCTTCTCATTACCGATATGATTTAAATTCAAACGTTTGGCTGTCTACGCGTGGCGGCGAAAGCCTTTTGAATGTTCTAAGCCAAGAACTTTCGAAAATAAACGGGGATACGGTCGCGCTGTAAAAGACCTCAGTCGATTGGGGCCGTTAAATCTTCAGGTTCTTTTTCCAAGGAGGCTTTTTTCGCTTTATCCAGCACGGATTTTTTCGCAGCGTCATTGTCTGCCGAAGAGCGCAAGGCAAAATAAGCGACCACCAACATCACCACGGTTCCTGCATAATATGGCCATTCTTTGCCCAGTTGAGCAAATAATATGCCCGCCCAGGCAGGCCCCACAACCCTTGCCATAGTGGTGGCAGACCTTGCAACACCCATCATCTGGCCTTGGTCGGTTGCAACAGTGCGCAAAGAAATCAGGCTGTTTAGGGCCGGGTTGATGATGCTAAAGCCGTATGCAATGACCACCATCGCCAATAATAATAGGGGTAAATTATGACTAAAGGGTACCAAAGCCATACCTATTGCCAACGCCACAGCCCCTTGTACGATCAAGTTGGCCTCGCCAAAACGTTTGGTCAAATGACCAATGGCGCCCCCTTGGATGATGGCGGCAATTATGCCAATAAACGCAAATAAATACCCGTTTTGTTGTGGCCCCCAACCAAATTGACGATGTGACCACATAGCAAAAGTAGTTTCCATACCCGCAAAAACAAAAGTCGCTAAAAAGCTAAGGGTGATTAACAAGCCTATACCGGGGCGACTTATGGCTTCTTTGAATTGTTTGAAACGGTTTTGTTTCGGGCGGCTTTCGCGTTCAGCACGAACATTTTCGGGCAAAGATTCTTTCAATAATGCGATGGTCAAGGCAAATGCTAAAAATGATAATCCCGCGGCGGCAAATGCAGGGGTTTGGTAATCTGCCGTCAACGGATCAGGCCCGGCCAACAGCCCACCTATGGCGGGTCCGGCAATAAACCCCAATCCAAAAGCCGCCCCGACCAAGCCCATGCCCTTGGCTCGATTTTCAGGGGTCGTGATATCGGCGATATAGGCAAAAGCGGTGGATATGTTCCCCGCCATTAAGCCACTAAAAAGCCGAACCGCAAACAACATCGTAATCGTTGTTGCAAAGCCTAAGCTGACATACGACACCGAAGCTCCAAAAAGGCTAACGATTAACACCGGGCGGCGACCAATTTTATCGCTTAATCGTCCCCAAAAAGGGGCCGCAATAAATTGCCCTAAAGAATACGATGCCATCATCAAGGCTACCAAAAAGGGCCCAGCCTGAAAGTGTTCACCATAAAAAGGTAATAATGGAATGACGATGCCAAAACCGACAAGGTCAATGAAGACAATCAAAAACAGGATGAACATAAGTATTCTTTTCGTTTATTCGTGTTGGACCGGCAAAATTTCACAGTTGCTTCTATATAGCCCTTGAAAGGGGTTCCGTCTAACGCTGTGTGAGTTTTAATTCAATACGGCGGTTCCGTTCAAAGGCGGCTTTAGTTTTGCCAAAGTCAAGGGGTTGTTGTTCGCCAAACCCAGCCGCTACCAAACGGTTTGCGGGAACACCTTGGTCAATCAGATATTTAACCACGGAAATAGCCCTAGCCGAGCTTAGTTCCCAGTTCGAAGCAAATTTAGGGGTGTGGATGGGAACGCGGTCGGTATGCCCGTCTACGCGCAGAACCCAATCAATGTCGGCGGGAATTTTATGACTTAACACTATTAAATTTTCAGCCAAGCTTCGTAATTGATTATAGGCGCCGACGTTGATTTCGCCATCACCGCTGGCGAACAAGACTTCGGATTGAAAAACAAAACGGTCACCGACAATTTCTATGCCGGGTTGAGCCCCTAAGATTTTTGCCAAGCGCCCAAAAAATTCCGAACGATAACCAGATAATTCCATCACTTTGGAGGCCAAAGCCGCATTGAGGCGTTTGCCTAACGCCACAATTTGGGCATTTTGGTCCTTGGATTTCTTTTCCGAAGCATCCAAGGCCCCATTCAAGGTGGCAATTTGGTCCTTAAAGGCGGACAATTGCTGGTTCATAAGGGCAATTTCGGCGCGCGCACTTTGGGAAATTTCTTGTTCGCTCAACAACGCTTTTGACTTGTCATCGACTTCGCTTGCCAGTTTACCAATATCGGTTTCCAGTTGCGCTTTTAAGGCTTCAAGCTTGGTTATATCGCCAGACAGCGTGCCGATTTTCCCTTTTAAGGTATCACTTTGCGCGATCGAGGATTGTAATTCACTTGATAGGCGCCCCACATCGGCGCGCAATGATTTGTTAGATGTTTTTTCAAGGGCCAATAAATCGGCTAAATCAGTCATTTCCTTGTTAAGCTTTTGCAAAGCCGTTTCGCGCCCAGACAAGGCATCGCCCAAGAAAAATTGAGCTAACACAAACACCAACAATAAAAAAATGATGACCATAAGCAAGGAAGCCAAAGCATCAACAAAACCGGGCCAAATATCGGCACGGCTGCGGGATCTGCGGGATAGGGAAGCCATGGCTTAAATTTCGCCCCGTCCGGCAACTGTGCGGGCCAACAGTTTGATTTCGCTGCGGAGCTGGCTGATGGTTTCTTCGCGACCGGTGCGGGTTTCTTCGACCATGCGGGATACGGCCAAATCAATGTTGCGGATGTGACCGCGTGTGGCGTCGTCCATGGACCCGCCGCTGGAATGTGAAAGCTCACCACCTTCGGCTATTTTTTCAAGGGCGGGTTTCAATTCTATATGCGTTTCAGCAAGCTTTTTCATAATGACTTGTTCTGTGCGCATGAAATCAGTGATGGTGCTCATTTGGTCGGCCAAATGGCCCAAGGATTCAGACGTTTGCGTGCGCGTTTCTTCCCCACGGGCCATGGTGCGTTGTAAGTTTTCAAGGCTTTCTGCGGTTTGTTCCAATAACGCTTCGACGTATGCTGGGATTGTTTGATCGCCTTCAGCACCAATGGCGCCCGAAGACAGACGTGCTTGGCTGGATAACCAGTCTTCTAATTCGGTGTAAAAACGATTTTGCGCTTGTCCCGTTTGTAAATCTAAAAAACCCAAAATCAATGAGCCAGACAACCCAAATAGTGAACTTGAAAAAGCCGTACCCATGCCGCTTAGCGGTTTTTCCAAACCTGTTTTTAAATCATCAAACACAGCCGCAATATTGGCCCCGACAACCTGAATGTCCGATATAACACCCCGAATGGAATCCAAAGTATCCAAAAGCCCCCAAAAGGTTCCCAAAAGGCCTAAAAAAACCAAAAGGCTGATGGTGTAACGCGAAATGTCACGTTGCTCGTCAAGGCGCCCAGAAATGCCATCAAGAACCGAACGCAAGGCCATAGCACTTAATTTAATTTCACTGCGATCACCAAGCATGGCGGCCAATGGGGATAACAGGTGGGCTTGGGGGTTTGATGTGGTGCTGGTAGGGGATGCAAAATTTTCGCTTTCCCCTCGTTTGCGAAAGTTTTCGATCCACGTCAGTTCGGGTTGTAATTGCATGACTTGGCGGACATTGTACGTCATGCCTAATACAAAAACGCCTAAAATCAACCCGTTTAGGGGGGCATTTGCCATGAAAGCTGCTGTTAATGGGGTGTAAACCGCAGCAACGGCCGCCACCACGACAGCCAAAAATAACATCATTCGGATTAGAAAACGGCGTGGATTGGTCATCTGTTTAGTTTCCATCACAGGAGCGTTCAGGAGGACGTTTTGCTGTCATCACAGATACTCGTACAGATCAGCGTTCAACGACCGTAATATCAACGCGCTCGGTTACGTCCTCAGACGATTTGTTGCCCAGTGCGCGAACATCAATACGAGTTGAACGTACCCCGCTTTCGATCAGGTAAGAACGAACAGCCAAGGCCCGTGACAAAGATAGACGGCGTGCGGCGCTGGCCGAAGTATCAGCATTGCCTGCATAGGCCAGCAATTGTAGCCGAAGCGTATCTTTGCCTTGAATTTGGGCGGCTAAGCTTTTTAAAGAATCGCGAGCATCTTGCGGTAATTTTGAAGAAGAAGCTTCAAACACAATGCGCATGTTATCGCCATCGCCAACGGTTTGGGAGGCAGGTGGCAATGACGCGACGTTGGGCTTGGACATATTATCCTTGGCGGGGATGTCAACGACCACGGTATTGCTTGGGGGAACCGTATGTGATGTCTTGGGCGCCTGTGCCGCTTTAACAGGAACCACGGGGGCTTCAGCTTGTATTTTGGCGGTTTGCGTCAAAGCTTGGGGCGGCGGCGGTGGGGTTTGTAATTTTGTGGCGATCTTGGGAGCCGTTTTGGGTTGCGCCGGCACGTTAACCTTGGCTAAGTCTTTTTGCACAGGCTCAACTTTGGCAAGTGCAGGAGCCGGGATTGGGGATTGCGGCGCAGGTGCTGTTGGAATAGCCTTAGGAGGAATGTCTTTGGGGGCAGGTGCCGTGGCAATTTTTACAGGGGCAGGGGTGATTTTCGCCGGAGGCGTCACCTTTGCAACCGTTGTTGGGATTGCTTTGTCTGCCAAAGTTGTTGCGGGTGCCGGAGGCGTTGCAACGGCAACGATTTCTTGCGCAGATCCAGTTAAGGCGGGCGGCGCTTGTAAAATTGGCGCAGGTGGTGGTGTCGCGTTTTTGGCCATTGTTTTGTGTTGTGCGCGCTTGGGCGTTGGCAGGGAGGCTACGGCCTTGTGAACATTAGAAGGTAACTTTGATTTGGCGGTTAAAGCTTTTGTTTGCGGTGGTAAATGGCGCGTCAAAGAAGGTTGGATGTACAAGGTCGATGTAGGGGTGGCAACGTTGGGTGCCATATATCGGCCATTGCTTGTACCTACTTGTTTGGCCTTTAGCTGGCTGGTGCCGCTTTTATTTAAGGTCAGTTTTTTGCGTTTCATGGGCGCACCTGCGTTTGGTGCGTAATAGCTCATTTCAGGTTGTCGTCCGCCATCATCCAAAACCGAAAGATCAACGGATACGCTTGGATCGGATATATCAATGTACGGTGAATCCATGGCGGCTTCGGCCCACGCTGGGGTGGAAATGCAAACCGCCAAAAGGGAAATCAACAAAGGTTTTCCGACAAGAGATTTGTGCAATGGCTTTTCAGCATCATTGCCGGAACACAAGGCATTCGCATGCTTCATTTGATGATCTTGGCGCATATTGGGTAAGCGCATATTGGGTAAGCGCATATTGGGTAAGCGCATATTGGGTAATCTCCCCCATTTAAATGGGCAATTTTGATCAAAAACTCAACCGACTAGCGGACACACAATATCAATGCCCCTCGTCACACACAACTGCTTTGGTGAAAAAAAGAACATATAATACACATTTAGAGTGTTTATTGAAACATGCTTAGGTACAGATAGCTATTTTACAAGTTTTAGCAAAGGTGCGTGCAGCTTATCGGTTCCGGCAACAATATCACCCGTTTCCAACATTTTGCGTTTGCCTTGAATGTCGGTAACAAAGCCTCCGGATTCGCGAACCAGAACAATGCCTGCCGCCATATCCCATGAATTCAACCCACATTCCCAAAACCCGTCGTAACGTGCGGCGGCAACATATGCCAAATCCAGCGCCGCCGAACCAAAACGGCGAATGCCAGAAGAAACCTTCATGACGCTTTCAAGGCGTTCTAAAAAGCGTTCATCTTTTTCCATGCCCAAAAACGGCACGCCGGTTGCAAATAAGCCATCAGCCATAGCAGCGCGCGCCGAAACACGAAGGCGTCGGCCATTTAAAAATGCCCCTTGGCCTTTTTCAGCCCAAAACATTTCATCCGTTACGGGGTTATAGACGACTCCGGCAAAGACATCGCTGTCGCGTACCAAGGCAATAGAAATGGAAAAATGCGGGATGCCGTGCAAAAAATTTGTGGTGCCATCAAGCGGATCAATGACCCAAGTGTTCGATGAATCCTTGCCTTCGATAATGCCGTTTTCTTCAAGGATAAAACCAAAGTCTGGTCTGGCTTTGGACAATTCCTTGACCAAGGTTTCTTCGGCTTTTTTATCGGCAATGGACACAAAATCGGCGGGGCCTTTGCGGGACACCTGCAGATTTTCCACTTCCCCAAAATCACGTACCATGCGCCGGGCTGCTTTTTGTGCGGCGGCGGTCATAACGTTCAAAAGGGCTGAACGGGGGTGGGCCATAGTATTGTCCTTAAGAAAATAAGAGTTTAATCTTTGGCGCGTTCAACGTAACTGCCGTCTTCGGTATTCACGACGATCCGGGTGCCCGTGCCAATATGCGGAGGCACCAGCGTGCGGATGCCATTTTCTAAAGTTGCTGGTTTGTAGCTTGATGATGCTGTTTGCCCTTTGACCACAGCATCCGCTTCGGTGACTTCCAAGATGACGGTGGTGGGTAATGATACGCCCAAAGGAGTTCCTTCATGGCTTTCCATCGTGATGGTCATGTTTTCTTGAAGGTACGGCACTTGGTCTTCACCAATCATGTCGGCGTTAAGTTCAATTTGTTCGTAAGTTTCAAGATCCATGAATGTGAAGCTGGTGCCGTCAGAAAACAGGTATTGATAATCGCGTTGTTCCAATGTGGCCCGCGTGACGGTTTCCGAAGAACGAAAACGTTCATTCAATTTTGTTCCAGATTGCAAATCTTTGAGTTCAACTTGCAAATACGCGCCGCCTTTGCCGGGTTGCGTATGTTGGGTTTTTACAGCGCGCCAAAGGCGCCCTTGGTGTTCGATAACCATACCGATGCGGATGGCATTGCCGTTGAGTCTCATGTCATTTCACCGTCAAAAGAACTGAAAACAAAAAAAAGTGCCACAGCACTTGAATGGCGCGGAAGCTAACACTCGCGCGCAGATGAAGCAATGGCTATTGAAGGAAAGTTAGTTAGTTTCGCGGATCGTACGGTTTCGCCCGGTATTTTTGGCCGTTTGCAGAGCCGTATCGGCACGGCTCAGCAAGTCTTTGTCCGTGTCATCTTTGCGATAGGTTGAAACGCCAATGGATAATGTAACTTTGCCCATGGTTTCCCCTGTTTTTTGTTTTCTTAAAGACCTTTTTGCGATGCTTTTTCTAACTTTTTCAGCAACTTCATAAGCATCTTCCATGTCCGTGCCGGGCAAAATTGCAGCGAATTCGTCGCCGCCCCATCGACCAAGAATGTCGTTGTCGTCAAGGTTAAAGGCAAAATTGCTAGCAACCAAACGCAAAACTTGATCCCCAATGTTTTGACCCAGTTCTTCATTGACGTTTTTAAATTTGTCAATATCGGCAAGCAACAATGACACTTCGTTGTTGAATTTATCAAGCTCGCCTAGTGTTGTTTTTAATGATTTTGCCAAGCTGGTGCGGTTAGAAATACCTGTCACGGGGTCCAACAAGGACGATTGGCGGCTGTGTTCTAATTGTTGTGATAAATCATCTATGCCCGAAGCATATTCATCTATGATGTTTTCAAATTGCTGACTATGGGAAACAACATCTTTGATTTGTTGGCGGATGCTAGACAGCAATGTGGTAACAGATTTTTCAGCATCATCCGTTGAATGGTCTGCATCACTTGTGATCAGGTCAACGTTGTTTTTTGCAATATCGTCAATGGTGCTGACAATATCCTTTAAACCACTGTTAATTTGGCCGACAGTGCTGTGTAATTTATCAACGTTGGAAGAAAAATCGTCTTTTTTACTCACGGCTACCATCCTGCTGAACATACATGTGCATATTTTAATGTGGTCAGTTTCTTGAAAAATGTCAGATTTTTGTCGGTTTGTCCACCAATGCCTTGAATTCTTGTACGGCATGCGCTGGGCCTTGGGGATGTTCCCACACGGCGGAAACCACGGCAATGAAGTCTGCGCCGGCCTTGATGAGAGGGCCTGCATTGTCTTTGGTAATGCCGCCGATGGCCACGCACGGCACGTTGGTGGTGGATGACCAGACTTCTAATAAACCAGGTTCGGGGTGGAATTCTGTGGCTTTGGTCGTGGTGGGATAAAACGCGCCAAAGGCCACATAATCGGCACCATTTTCGGCAGCATCAAAAGCCAAGTGTCGGGAATCATGGCACGTGGCACCGACAATGGCAGTGGCGCCAACAATGGCACGGGCATCCTTAACGCTTGTATCTGTTTGTCCAACATGAACGCCGTCAGCTCCCAACTCTTGGGCAAGTTCGGCATCATCATTGATAATAAAGGCAACATCGCGTTGTTGCACCAGCGGCATTAAAATTTTTGCCGCTTTGCGCACTTGGTCTTGGGGGGCAGGGTTGCCACCATCGCCTTTAAGGCGCAATTGAACACACGCAATATCATTGCTTTGCAAAGCTTGATCAAGGCTGTGTTGGAATGTTTCAATATTGAAACGGGGGGGCGTGATGAGATAAAGCTGACAAGTCATATCGTTTTGTAGCACAAAAAAAGCGGAGCCCGAAGGCCCCGCTTTCTTAAAACCATAAAGGTTAGATTAGTTAGCGGCAACGTGACGCACAAAGCGCATCATGTTGCAGGTGTAACCATATTCGTTATCGTACCAAGATACTAATTTAACGAACGTACCGTCCAAGGCGATACCAGCAGCAGAATCAAAGATTGATGATGCAGAGCAATCCCGAAAGTCAGTAGAAACAACTGCATCTTCGGTATATTGCAATGTGTCTTTCATTTCGCCTTCGGATGCTTTTTTCATAGCGGCGCAAATGTCATCGTAAGAAGCATCTTTTTCCAATTCCACGGTCAAATCAACAACGGAAACGTCAGATGTTGGGACGCGGAATGCCATGCCCGTAAGCTTGCCATTAAGTTCCGGAAGAACAACACCAACAGCCTTAGCCGCACCAGTAGAAGATGGGATGATGTTTTCCAAAATGCCACGGCCGCCGCGCCAATCTTTAGCAGATGGACCATCAACGGTTTTTTGCGTGGCTGTAGCAGCGTGAACGGTGGTCATAAGACCGCGTTTCAAACCCCAGTTATCGTTAATCACCTTTGCGATAGGGGCCAAGCAGTTGGTGGTGCAAGACGCCGCAGAAACGATGGCTTGCCCAGCGTAGCTGTCGTGATTAACACCGTAAACAAACATAGGTGTCGCATCTTTCGAAGGTGCGGATTGAACAACTTTCTTAGCGCCAGCACTCAGGTGAGCTTGGCAGCTGTCTTCGGTCAAGAAGAAGCCTGTTGATTCAATAACGACGTCAACGTCAACTTCGTTCCATTTCAAATTTGCAGGATCGCGTTCAGCCGTCAGACGGATGGTTTTGCCATCAACAACCAAGTTGCCGCCGCTGTGAGAAACATCCCCACCAAAACGTCCGTGAACGGAATCGTATTTCAACATGTAAGCAAGATAATCGGCTTCCAACAAATCGTTGATAGCGACCACTTCAAAGTCGTCTTTAAAGTCTTGAGCGATTGCCCGAAAAACCATACGGCCAATACGACCAAAACCATTGATACCAATACGAACTGCCATGAGTCCCTCCCAAAAAAAGCTTATTTTATATTTAGATGCGTCGAGAATTGGCCATTTTTTAACATGAAGGGATCAAAACTCATAACACCCAATTAGGCCGCGCCGCACCTACACTTTAGTGTTGTTTCGCGGGAGGCGTGTTCGTTAGTGAATTGAAAAGGTTGAAAACTCAATGCTTTGTCTTGTGGATTATCTTTTTGATTGATCCTGATTAGACCGCAGTTCTTTTAACATATGGTATTCAATGTTTTTTATGAAGTTAACAAGATAAGTCATTGTTGTGGTTGACGGTTGCACCATTTCAGCATTATTCTCATTTTAACAATACTCGTAAAAATTATGAAAATTTATTTTAAGCAAGGTAACGCAGACTGTGACAGGGCAAGGCATAGATTCCAAAAAACGTATAGATACCGCCCAGTTGCGCTTGGCCGAAGCGATTGGCAGGCTTGAAAGCGCCATAGACCGCCAATCCAATTCAAGCACCGTTTTGGAGTCTGAAATATCAGTGGAATTAAACCGCTTAAAAAATGAGAATATTAAATTAAAAGAACTGTTTGGTGAAACATCTTCACGTCTTGATGTAACGATTGAAAATCTGAAAGACCAAATGGTTTTGAAAACAAAAGGGCAAGCTTAAATTATGGCACGGGTTTCCATTACGATTAATTCCAAGTCTTATGAAGTGGCCTGCGGGGATGGTGAAGAGCAAAAAATCCGCGACCTTGCCGCCACAGTCGATGCTAAAGTATCTGAATTGGTGAACGCCCTTGGACAAGCTGGTGAAGGGCGCTTGTTGGCTATGGCTGGTTTGTTGCTGGCTGATGAGCTGGCCGAGGCAAATAAACAGGTTTTATTGAATCAACAAATGCCACCGCCAGCACCCATGGCTTTAAATGTTGACGAAGAAAAACTAGCCCAAAGTCTAGAATCTTTTGCCCAAGATATAGAAAACATTGCAGAACGCGTAGAAGGAGCTTAGATTCAATGTTGGACGGTGGCTACCCGATTTGTGTAGGCATCGACATCCCTGGGGCTATAAGTCTTCTTAGGGAGCTGTCCCTGTCGAACCCGTGGGTTCGGTATATGGCGCCCACCTGCACCAGCAGGCCACAGAAGGATTGCAACAGCCCACGGTCGGTGTGGCACCGTCCACCTTATTTGGAAGCGTATTCTTAATATGTGTCCCCATCGTAGCAAATCATATCTTCGCAAGCGTGCCTGTAAAATCCGCACCAAAGCCGCCGATAATTTGGGCGATGATGGCACGCGAGGTTTTTTTGAAAATTTAATTCAAACATGGAACGAAGTCAGTTCCGGTTATGGTCAACTTGAGGCCATTTTGGCCGGCTATTGGCCCATGAGTGATGAAATGGATGTGCGTCCGGCAATGGTGGCATTGGACAGTATTGGCGTTATGCAATGTCTGCCCGAAGTGGTTGCCAAAGATCGACCCTTGCGATTTCGCGCTTGGACTCCGCATGAACCCTTGGTCGAAGGCCCGCACAATACGTTTCACCCCTTGCCCCGCGAACCGATGATGCGCCCCGATGTGATATTGGTGCCGTTGCTGGCCTTTGATCAACGCGGTTATCGCTTGGGTTGGGGCGGGGGGTATTATGACCGTACACTTGAATTATTGCGTAAAACGGGAAAAGTCACGGCCATTGGCGTGGCCTTTGAAGCGCAACAAATAGACGAAGTTCCTTGTAACGAATATGACCAGCCCGTGGACTGGATCATTACGGAAAATAAAGCGATTAAAGTTATATGAAAATTCTGTACATCGGTGACGTGCTTGGAAAATCAGGGCGTAAATCCGTAGCTGATCATTTGCCTCGACTTCAAGAACAATTGAACCTTGATTTTGTGGTGGTGAATGGGGAAAACGCGGCTCATGGTTTTGGCATTACCCAAGCCATTTGCGAAAGCTTTTTTGATTTGGGTGTTGATGTCATCACCACCGGAAATCACGCGTGGGATCAGCGCGAAATTGTCGAATACATTGACCAAGAGCCCAGATTATTACGTCCCGTGAATTACCCCGAAGGTACGCCGGGCAAAGGTGTAGGAATATTCCAAGCCAAAAACGGGCAACAGGTATGTGTTATCCAAGCCATGGGACGATTGTTCATGGATCCTTTGGATGATCCGTTTGCGGGCATTCAAAGGGCATTGTTGAATAAAAAGCTTGGTGTAAAATCAGCCTTTATTCTTGTGGACATTCATGCCGAAGCCAGCAGCGAAAAAATGGCTATTGGTCAACATTTTGATGGTCAGGTTTCCTTGGTGGTGGGCTCTCATAGCCACGTTCCGACTGCCGATGCACAAATCTTGTCAAATGGCACCGCTTATCAAACGGATGCTGGAATGTGCGGTGATTATGATTCCGTTATTGGCATGACCAAAGGGCCTGCTATAGGGCGATTTATGTCGAAAATGCGCGGTGAACGTCTGGCTCCCGCCACAGGAGAAGCAACCTTGTGTGGGGTTTATGTTGAAACCAACGATGATACAGGATTGGCCCATACCATAAGCCCGGTGCGGGCGGGCGGGCGATTAATAGAAATCCAACCTAACTAGGCTCAGGACTCATTAATTGAGATAAAAGATGACAACGGTAGCGCTGCGGATTGTTGACAAGAACGTATATGCGCATTGATCATACCGCATTGCGATGCACCGCCAGCCCTTGATTTTACCGAACATATTTTCAATTTTATGGCGCTGTATATAGAGCGTTTTATCGTGTTCTATATGTATCTTGCGGTTTCTTTTGGGGGCCATTGCCATCCCACACCGCATGAAGTTTTGCGTTTAAGCCACCTTTGGTTTGCCCAATACGACGGGGAACACCCTCTTTGTAAGCAGGCTGGTGGCCGTGCGGTGAGCTTTAAGATGTGCCGCTTCAATCTGATCTGGTCGGGAACGCTTTTTGCCACGGCAATCCACGCTTCAAGACAGGAATGATCCCGAAGACAACCCGAAAATCATCAACGCGGGGTACGCCGGGGGACGAGTGCAAAGGGGACGCAATGCGTGTAATTGCTCAGGATTTAACCAGAAACAATCGCTCATGTGACGCCCTTCGCAAATGAGAACTTCATGATCCGGCAGAAATCTAAATTGTAAAATGAATGGGTCCTGAGCCTAAGCAAGGCTATTGCTAGACAATAAATAAGTTTATTTTAATTCAAAACTGTACCTGTATTCAAAAAAGGCTAGTATATAACCGTTAGTATAGCTATGTATTAAAAGTTGTATTTTTTAGGGGGGTTATATATTTTTGAATGACGAGCATTAAAGCTGAAAAGCACCAGAAACGTTTTTTTTCGCTCGCCATGATTTTGCTGGTTGTCAGCACGATTGTGACGGTGGCGGCGGTGGGGGCTATTTATTTTTCGGCTTTAAATATTGAAAAAACACGCCTACGCCAATTGGTCAGCAATCAGGCCCAATTTATTTCCGAAATTGCGAAATTTGATAGCCTATACCACGCGGATTATTCCCCTGGTGGAGCTTCGGCCGCAGCGCTTTCTCAAGTTCTTGATGCCTTTGCGCAACGTAATACCTTCCGACAAACGGGTGAGTTTGTATTGGGTCGCAAAGAAAATGGTCACATATCATTTTTATTAAAGTCACGACATCTAAACAAAAAAATTTCAAACATTTCCATTATGTCCGATAGCGCCGAACCCATGCGTCGAGCTTTGATGGGGAAGAATGGCGTCATGATCGGAAACGATTATCGACCTGTTTCAGTCATTGCCGCTTACGCTTACATTCCAGAACTTGACCTTGGGTTGGTGGCTAAAATTGACATAGCAGAATTTAGAAAACCATTTGTAAACACGATGATTAAAGCCAGTATTGTTGGCATATTGTTGTTTTTTTTAGGAACGTTGTTGCTCCGCCAAATCGAAGAAAACTTATTGAAAAAAAATACTTTAGACGATTTTCATTCCGAACATGTACAAGTTTCCTCGCGCGAACATTTGATTTATTTCATTTGGATTTTGTCGGTTGTTTCCACGACCATTTTGATAACATCCGTAGTTTTGCTGTATCAATCTTCGTATCAAGCAGCTCAATCAAGTCTGGTGGGGTTGGCAAAATCAGAAACCTTTTTGATTCGCGCTGTGGCCAAGTTTGATGAAAAAAATGCCCTGCAAGAATACAAGGGGACACACAGAACGGCTTCGTTGAGCCAGATTGTCAAAGCCTTGCATGAAACACAAAAATTTGAGCATTCGACTGAATTGGAGCTGGCTGAACGTAAAGGCGATAATGTCGTTTTTTTGGCTTCCTCGCATGATCTGATAAGGGAAATTCCATCGGTTCATATAACGGAACCAAAGGCAACATCCATGCAACAAGCTTTGTTGGGAAATTCGGGTGTTGCCGAAGGAACGGATTACCGAGGCGTGAACGTGTTGGCGGCTTATCAAGCGATCCCCGAACTTGATGCTGGATTTGTTGTCAAAATGGATACCTTTGAAATTGCGAGGCCGTTCATCAATGTAGCGCTTGTAGGCTTTGCGGTTGCGTTGATGATGATTGTGTCTTGTGGTGTTGCGCTGACAAAGTCAAAAAAGTATAGCTTATTATTTGTAAATACAAAAACGATAGGAACGATGTTCCCGTCTGGATTTGATCTTCGGACAGAACAAAAAACGCCATTGTTTTTGGTTGTTTTTATTACCTGCCTGGTGATTTTTATCTTGTTATTAGACTTTGTAACACCATTAGGAATCGCGGGTGGTGTTCCTTATATTTTGGTTGTATTGGCGGGATGGTGGTTGCCATCACGAAATCATATTTTCTTTTTGGCCGTTGTTTGTTCGGTGTTCACAATTGTGGGGTGCATGATATCGCCTTGGGGTTTGGATGTTTGGGTTGTGTTGACCAATCGGACTTATGCATTTGCAGGCATTTGGGCCGTAGCTTTAATTATAAGCCTTGGCAAAACTTCGCAAGTCGAACGAATTCGGCAAACGGCTGAACTGGCAAAATTATCCTTGGCTGTGGAATACAGTCCTTCGTCGGTTATTATTACGGACCTTGAAGGCAAAATTGAATACGTAAACAAAAAATTTGAAAGCGTTACGGGATATTCTTGCATTGATTCGATCGGGCAAAACTTGAGTATGCTTAAATCGGGGAAAACACCTGATGAGACCTATAAACAACTTTGGAAAACAATTTTGTCCGGTCAAGAATGGCGAGGAGATTTGTTAAATAGGAAAAAAAATGGCGATGAATATTGGGAATCTGTGGCTATTTTGCCGATCCGTTCCCCCCATGGGGAAATGCTTCATTTCTTGGCCTTGCGCGAAGATATCAGCGAACGCAAAGCTGCCGAAGAACAGCTTAAACACATGGCTAATCATGATGCCTTGACCGAATTGCCAACACGCAGGCTAGGCTTGGAACGACTGGCGGGGACCATAGCCTTAGCCCGACGGGAAAAGAAAATGGCTGCGGTGTTATTTGTTGATCTTGATGGTTTTAAAGCCGTGAATGACACACTGGGTCATGATGCGGGGGACCAACTGCTGATCGAAGTCGCGAATCGGATGTTGGCTTGTGTTCGCGAAATTGATACAGTGGCCCGCATTGGTGGTGATGAATTTATGTGCGTTTTGGGAGGGCTTGAAAACAGAGAAAATGCAGAACAGGTTGTCAAAAAAATCATCAAAGCGTTGGCCTTGCCATTTCCTATTGAAGATGACGTCGCGCAAATAGGTGCCAGCATCGGTATTTCGTGTTTCCCGGATCACGCAACAGACCCTGAAAGTTTGGTCAAACTTGCCGACAACGCAATGTATCTTGTTAAAAAACAAGGTAAAAATAACTTTTCATGGGCTGAAGATTTATAACCTTAACACCGTTAATGATTTTGGGTGGCTCTGTGTGCTATGTACACGGGTGGGTTTTTTGCGAATCCAATCACCCAATTGTTGACGTTACAGACTTAAGGCACTTCAAACATGGCAGGCCATTCCAAATTTAAGAACATCATGTACCGCAAAGGTGCTCAAGACGCTAAACGGGCAAAGGTTTTTGCTAAGCATGCACGCGAAATTTATGTGGCGGCAAAGTCCGGCATGACAGACCCCGATAAAAACCCAAGATTACGAGGTGCGATTGTTGCCGCCCGAGGCGTGAATATGCCTAAAGACAACATTGACCGAGCCATCAAGAAAGCCGAAGGCGGCGGCGGTGAGAACTATGAAGAAGTCCGTTACGAAGGCTACGGTCCGGGCGGAACGGCGGTGATCGTCGAAGCCTTAACGGATAATCGCAACCGTACAGCTTCCGAAGTCCGTTCAACATTTGCTAAACACGGTGGCAATCTTGGCGAAACGGGTTCTGTCGGCTTTATGTTCGAACGCCGTGGCTTGATCGAATACCCCGTCGATGTAGCCGATGCAGACACCGTTTTCGAAGAAGCCCTTGAAGCTGGTGCCGAAGATGTTTCTTCTGATGGTGATGGTCATGAAATCAGTTGCGCCCCCGATGATTTTGCGGCGGTGCGCGATGTTTTGCTCAAGAAATTTGGCGACCCTACCGAAGCCCGGCTCAATTGGAAACCCAACATGACGACCGATCTTGATGAAAAAGGAGCTGAAACTATGTTGAAATTGATCGACGTGTTGGAAGACAATGATGATGTGCAATCCGTGTCGTCCAACTTTGAAATTTCTGACGAAATTCTAGCCAAATTGAGTGCAGGATAAGGGTTGATTAAGAATGCGTATCATCGGCATTGATCCGGGATTGCAACGGATGGGGTGGGGCGTTTTGGATGCGCGTGAAAATCGCTTGTCATTTGTCAGTGAAGGCACCTTAACCACCAATCCGAAAACACCATTGTCTGATCGTTTGGTTGAACTTTATGATGGTTTAGAAAGCGTTATTGAAACATGGGCTCCCGAACAAGCCGCCGTTGAAGAAACGTTTGTTAACAAAAACCCAACATCTACCCTGAAACTTGGTCAAGCCCGCGCCATCGCTTTGTTAGTGCCAGCACAACGGAATTTGTATGTGGGTGAATATTCACCAAATTTGATAAAAAAGACAGTGGTTGGTACAGGGCATGCAGGCAAAGATCAGGTGTTGATGATGGTCAAAATGCTTTTGCCAGGTTCGGGAAATGCAGGGCCAGACGCGGCCGATGCTTTGGCGGCGGCGATTTGCCATGCCCATCATTACGAAACAAATACCCGCGTCATGGCGGCGGTGGGAGGCGCTCAATGATTGCATTGTTAAAAGGTCGTATCGAAGACGTTGGCGACGATTGGGCCATTATTGATGTAAACGGTGTTGGTTATTTGGTTTTTTGTTCCACCCGCGCTTTAAATCAAATGGTTTTGGGTGAAGCCGCGACAATTCATGTGGAAACCCATGTGCGCGAAGATCACATCCATCTGTACGGATTTTTAGACACAGGCGAACGTGAATGGTTCAAACTTTTGACCACGGTCCAAGGGGTCGGCGCCAAGGTTGGCTTGGCGTTGCTATCGGTTTTGTCAAATGATGAATTAACCCACGCTATTGCGTCAGGTGATAAAGCTCAAGTGGGACGTGCCAACGGTGTTGGACCAAAATTGGCGGCTAGAATTGTTTCAGAACTTAAAGACAAAGTCGCCAAAATAGCTTTGGGATCGGGATCGGGAGCTGAACCAAAAGCCGGGGCTACGGATTCCCCAGCCTTGGGCGGCGTGACTTCACCCGCCACCCAAGATGCGGTGTCGGCTTTGGTTAATCTCGGCTATGCCCCATCAGATGCGCTGACGGCCATAAGCCATGCGGCTTCAAAACTTGGCGGTGATGCTGATGTGGGGGCGTTGATCAAAGGTGGCTTGATTGAGCTGGGACCTAAGGAACATGGCTCATGACCGACCAAGAAGAACGCCTTGTTGCCCCAAGCGAAGCTCCTAACGAAGCATCCGAACATGCCTTGCGCCCAACATCACTTGATGAATTCGTTGGTCAACAAGCGGTCAGGGAAAACTTAAGTGTTTTTATTCAAGCGGCACGTAATCGCGGTGATGCCATGGATCACACGTTATTTTATGGCCCACCTGGGTTGGGTAAAACCACCTTGGCGCAAATTGTCGCCCGTGAATTGGGGGTTGGCTTTCGCGCAACGTCTGGCCCGGTTGTGGGAAAAGCCGGTGATTTGGCCGCTATTTTGACCAATTTACAGCCCCATGACGTGCTATTTATTGATGAAATTCATCGTCTTAACCCGGTGGTCGAAGAAATTTTGTATCCTGCCATGGAAGATTTTCAATTGGACCTTATCATCGGCGAAGGTCCAGCAGCGCGTTCGGTACGTATTGATTTACCCCCGTTTACCTTAATTGGGGCGACCACTCGGTCCGGGTTAATTTCGACACCTTTGCGGGACCGTTTTGGCATTCCGTTGCGGTTGCAATTTTATTCACCCGAAGAATTAACCGGAATCGTACAACGCGGTGGGCGTTTGTTGGGGATTGAAATGACCGAAGACGGGGCCTTGGAAATCGCTAAAAGATCCCGAGGAACGCCACGGGTGGCAGGGCGTTTGTTGCGCAGAGTTCGTGATTTTGCCAATGTCGCGGGGCGAGATGTCGTTGATGTTGTTGCGGCTGATGGAGCGTTATTGCGCTTAGACGTGGACAAAGCCGGGTTAGACAACATGGACAGGCGGTATTTGACTTGTATCGTTGAAAATTATGGTGGCGGACCGGTGGGGGTTGAAACCTTGGCAGCCGCATTGTCGGAACAACGCGATACTATCGAAGACGTCATTGAGCCATATTTGATTCAACAAGGTTTTTTGATGCGCACGCCGCGCGGTCGTATGTTAGCGGCGAACGCCTTTGCCCATTTAGGTTTGCAAACACCCCAAACGGTGGCTCAACTTGATTTGATGGATGAGGGTGATGAAAAGCAATAACCTAGGCTCTCGCATGGAAGGCAAGACCTTTGTTTTTCCGGTGCGTGTTTATTATGAAGATACGGATGCCGGAGGCGTTGTATACTATGCCAATTATTTGAAATTTGCAGAACGCGCGCGGACTGAATTTTTGCGCCATTTGAAAATTACCAATTCAACGTTCCAAGAACGCCACGGCCTTGCCTTTGTTGTTCGTCACATTGGGGTAGATTACATCAGCCCCGCACGTTTAGATGACATGTTAGATGTATGCTTAACGGTGACCAAAGTTGGCGGCGCATCCCTTGAAGGCGTGCAAAGCATAAAACGTGATGGGCAACTGTTGTTAACGCTTAATATTCGTTTAGGCTGTATGAAGTTAGCTGGAGGACCGGGGCGGTTTCCGAATGACATTCGGGACATACTGCGGGCGGTTGAAACACCAATTGAAGAATAAGGACAAAGTTTAAAATGGAAGGCAGTGTTATTGATGCGGTCAACCTTGGCGGTTCCATAGGGGCACATGATTTTTCCATGTGGTCATTGTTTGTGCGCGCGGATTGGATCGTAAAAACGGTCATTTTGCTATTGGTTTTGGCATCCGTTTGGTGTTGGGCTATTATTTTTGAAAAATTAACACGTCTGAAAAAACTGAATGCCCAAGCTAAATCTTTTGAAAAAACATTTTGGTCGGGACAATCCTTAGAAGATATTTTTGATCAAATCGGAACTCAACCCAAAGACCCGATGAGCGCCGTTTTTGTGTCGGCGATGCGGGAATGGCGCCGGGCTTCGGATAAGGGCCACGTCGGTTCAACGATTGCCAACACGTCTTTGGCTGAACGCATTGATAGGGTTATGCACATCACCGTTGCCCGAGAAATGGAACGGGTCGAACGTTATATGACTTTTTTGGCTTCAACGGGTTCAACGGCTCCGTTCGTGGGTTTATTTGGCACCGTTTGGGGGATTATGTCGGCATTTCAGTCCATCGCGGTGAGCAAAAATACGTCCCTTGCCGTGGTTGCGCCCGGTATTGCTGAAGCTTTGTTTGCGACGGCCCTTGGTTTGTTGGCGGCGATCCCAGCCGTCTTGGCTTATAACAAAATTTCGCGCGACTTAGAACGTTATGCGGGACGTTTGGATGGATTTGCGATTGAATTTTCGGCTATTTTGTCTCGTATGATGGACGAAAAGGCACCCAAATAAATGGCGGGTATGTTGCAAGGTTCGAAACGCCAAAGTTTCGGTTCTACGAAGCGCAGGCGGCCAATGGCGGAAATTAACGTTACGCCTTTTGTCGACGTAATGTTGGTGTTGTTAGTTATTTTTATGGTGACGGCCCCGTTGTTGACGGTTGGGGTACAAGTTGATTTGCCAAAAACAAAGGCCAAAGCCATTTCCGGATCGGACGAGCCGTTGGCCATTTCTATTGATAAAGACGGCGGAATATTTCTTCAAGATACGCCGATGGACATTGATAAAGTGGTGCCGCGTTTAAATGCAATTTCGGGCAATAACCCTGATGTGCGCATTTTCGTGCGTGGTGATGCCAATGTTGATTATGGACGCGTTATGGAAGTCATGGGGGTTTTAAACGCCGCCGGATTTGGGCGTGTGGCTATGATTACATCACAAAGTTCCAACACTCAAACGTCATCCGACAAAGTTCAGTCTAAAAAGAAAAGGTAACGTTAGATTGGGCCGCAATATTTTCATTTCCCTTGCTGTTCACGCGATGATTTTCGCGTTGGCATATTTTGGGTTGCCATCGCTTAAGCGAAGCTTAGATATGGTTGACGTCCCCATTTCCGTGGAAATTGTCAATATTTCGGAAAAAACGAACGTGCCGTCTAAACCTAAAAAGGTTGAGCCGAAGGCAGAAAAAGCGAAACCAAAACCGCCACCGCCGCCTGTAGCTCCCCAAGGTTCGGTTGCGCCACCCCCACCCCCTAAACCCGCGCCAAAAATCAAAGAATCTGGCGTGGCGGTAGTGGTTGAGCCCAAGCCCAAAGAACAGCCCAAAGAACAGCCGAAGCCCAAGCCCAAGCCCAAAGAAAAACCGCAGGCAAAGAACACGCAAGCCCCCATAGCACCGCGCAAGCCAAAACCACCAAATGAGTTTGCTTCGGTTTTGAAAACGCTTGAGGCCTTAAAAAAGACACCGCCACCCCCTAAAAAGCCAAATCCTGAAAAGGATTTTGCAAAGATGATGGAAAATGCGCTAGACAAGCCTAATCAACGTAACGATGTTGGCCAGAAATTGACCATTTCGGAAATAGATTTAGTGCGCCAGCAAATTCATCGCTGTTGGAACTTGCCAGCTGGGGCGAAAGATGCGCATAAAATGTTGATCTCTATTCGTATATCTATGAACCCGGATGGAAAGGTAAGAACGGCACAAATTTTGGATCAATCGCAAATGTCGTCGAATCCATTTTACCGTGCGATGGCAGAAAGCGCGTTGCGTGCGGTTTTAAACCCAGCATGCCAGCCGTTCAAACTGCCGCCTGATAAATATGAACGTTGGAAAAGCATGAAGCTTAATTTCGACCCTAAGGAAATGTTCGGCCTATGACCTATCGTTTTTTGACTTCGATTGTTTCTATGATGTTTGTGGTTTTGTGGACGGCCAATGCTCGCGCGGAATTGACCATCGACATTACCCGTGGTGTGGTGAAGCCAATGCCGTTGGCGGTGGCTGATTTTTACGGACAAGGTGGTGAAGAAAAGAAATTCGGTGCCAATATTGCCCAAGTGGTGGCTGCCGATTTGGAACGGTCTGGGTTATTTAACCCCATCAACAAAGACGCTTTTATCCAAGATAGCGAAAGCTTGAACGTCTTGCCCCGGTTTGGTGATTGGCGTTTGATCAAAGCCCAAGCTTTGGTCCAAGGTCGTGTGGAAATGACCGTTGATGGCCGGTTGCGAGTGGAATTTCGCCTGTGGGATGTGTTGAGCGAAAAGCAAATGGTGGGTTTGGCATATTTTACGGTGCCCGGAAATTGGCGCCGGGTGGCCCATATTGTATCTGATGCAATTTACAAGCGCGTCACCGGCGAAGATGGTTATTTTGACACCCGCATTGTTTATATCGCGGAATCGGGGATCAAAACAAACCGGGTTAAACGTTTGGCGATTATGGACCAAGACGGTGAAAATCACCGCTTTTTGACCGATGGAGCCGATATTGTTTTGACTCCGCGTTTTTCTCCGACGCTTCAAGAAATCACTTACCTTAGTTATTACAAAGGTGTGCCGCGCGTTTATATCTTTAACATCGACAGTGGTCGCCAGGAAATTATTGGTGATTTTCCCGGCATGACCTTTGCGCCCCGGTTTTCAGCAGATGGGAAAGCTATTATTTTTTCGATGGCCAAGGACGGTAATTCAGAAATTTTCACAATGGATTTGGCGACACGAAAAGTTAAACAGCTCACACATCATTCTGCGATTGACACTTCGGCAAGCTTTTCACCGGATGGAAAACGTATTGTTTTCAATTCAGATCGTTCCGGCACACAACAGCTTTATGTTATGAACCGTAGCGGTACCAGAACCAAACGAATTAGTTTTGGGCATGGTCGTTATGCTACACCGGTTTGGTCCCCGCGCGGAGATTGGGTAGCCTTTACAAAGATGTACCAGAAGAAATTCTATATCGGTGTGATGCGCCCAGACGGTTCTGGAGAACGATTGCTGACCCAAGGCTTTTTGGTTGAAGCCCCCACATGGTCCCCCAACGGACGTGTTTTGATGTTTTTTCGCCAAGACCCCAGCGATCAATTTGGACGTGGCGGGCGCACGCGGGTTTTCTCCGTCGATTTTACAGGCCAAAATGAGCGGGAAGTCGTCACACCACTGGATGCGTCAGATCCTGCGTGGTCCCCCTTGATTCCTCAATGATGACAGCATATAGTCCCAAAAGGAAAACATAATAATTCCAGTGGATAGTCTGTTTTTTGTGGGAAAGCTCTCGCAACCTTGATAGAAACAAGCATTGGAATTGGATCAGTGGGCATTGCTCAATTGTATGGTGCGGTTGATGCAAGGTCTAAAATATCACGAAAATCCCATGATATTCCATGCGGATAAGTGAACGGGAGATATCTATGCGTTTCAAATTATTGAGCCTAGTTGCGGCGGCGAGTTTGGTTGCTGCTTGTAGCACCACTCCAACTGCTGATAATGGCAAAACCACGAGCGGGGGTTCGGCTGCGGCTGGGCACAGTACCGCCAAAGCAACAATGACCAACGTCCAAGACAGATTGGTCCAAGTTGGTGATCGGGTGCATTTTGGTTTTGATCAATACAATTTAACCCCAAAAACGCGCTATGTTTTAATGAAACAAGCCGCTCTTTTGAAGAAAAATGGCGCCGCTAAAATCACAGTTGAAGGCCATTGTGATGAACGCGGCACACGCGAATACAACCTTGCTTTGGGTGAACGCCGTGCGAACGCCGTTAAAGATTACTTGATGACATTGGGTGTATCTGCTGAACGCATCAATACCATTTCTTATGGTAAAGAACGTCCTGAAGATGCCGCTTCAAACGAAGAAGCATGGGCTAAAAATCGTCGCGCGGTGACGGTCCTTAGATAACCCGCTCGCGGATTTCTCGCGTTTACGCAGTTTAAGCGTCTGTTCCATCCTATGTTTGGATGTGGGCAGGCGCTTTGCTGTTTGCTCTTCTGTGCGTTTGCCCTATTCTTGACGAATGAATGCGACAAAGTGCATCTTGAATTTTTGTGATTGTATTGAAGTGGACAGTATAAATGATGGTTCTAAGCTTTCGCCCTAGTGTTTCGCGCCAAGGCTTTGCCTCTGTTTCGCGCCAAGGCTTTGCCTCTGTTTCGCACCAAGGCTTTGCCTCACGAATGTTGATTATTGGCCTTGTTATGGCAGGCTTAATGGCTTGGTCCAGTTCAAAAGCCAACGCGCAAACACAAAACACACAAGCTTTGCTTGATCGTGTTAATCGTTTAGAACGCGATATTCGGACTTTGAACCAGCAAATTGCCAAAGGTAATGGATTGCCGTTTGCTCCGGCCCCTTCTACGGCTGTGCCAATGGGCCAAGATGCGCTAGCCACGGACGTGACGAAGACGGCGGTCAAAAGCTTTCCAACGCCAAAATTTGCCCCCAATGAAAGCACCGCTTCTCGTTTAACAGTGCGTATTGATGCCTTGGAACAAGAACTGCGGCACGCAACAGGCTTATCTGAAAGTATCGCCCACAGCGTCGATTTGGTTGGGGTTCGATTGGATAAATTAATTGTCGATCTGGACTATCGTTTATCGACTTTGGAAGGCACCACGCCCGGCACAAATTCGATGGCTAAACCCATGGCAGAAGCGCCTTCTGGTGGGTTAACGCCAAACGTCTCGTTACCCCCAACACCGGGCAATGTTTCAAGGGAAGGGGCTTTGGCTCCCGTGGGGACAATGCCCGATGCTCAAATGCCAACTTCTCCGGCACCGTATTTGAAGCCAAAACCCGCAGGATCATCCAGTACGCTTGGTGTTGTGCCGCAATCGAATTTGGATCAAATTGTATCTAATCATCCAAAGGGCATAGATGAAAATGCTGGTGCCAAGGATGTTGTTGACGCGACCAAGCCCGTTCCCGGAAAAGTGGCTAATGCGTTACCTCAAACGCCATCGACTGTTGGTGCGCAAGCGCAATCTGTAGCCAAGCCCGCCCCGGCGCCTGAAAAAAAGGTCAACGTAGCGGATCAATACAAAGCGGCCTTTAATCTGACACGTCAAGCGCGTTACAGCGAAGCAGAAATTGCTTTTAAGGCGTTTATCGAAGCCAACGGCAATGATCCTTTGGTTGGAAATGCAAGGTATTGGCTGGGGGAAACGCATTATGTCCGCAAAGATTTCATGCAATCGGCTCAAGCCTTTTTTCAAGCCTATCAACAATTTCCCAAGGGTCCGAAAGCACCTGATTCATTGTTGAAGCTGGGTATGTCCATGGCGGGTTTGGAAAAAACAAGCGAAGCCTGTGCAACGTTCGGAAAACTTAAAAAGGAATTTGGCACAGATTTAAAACCGAATATAGAACGGGCCTTGAACAAAGAAACCAAAAGACTCGCTTGTAAGTGACCTTGAGGAAGCCGAATGCCACGTGTTTGCAACTCTCCTCAAGGCGCACAAGGTTTTGCCCCCATTGAGGCGACAGAATTTGCAGACTTGATGCGAAATCTAACCCCTTGTCTTGCTGGGCAACATATTGCGGTTGCCGTATCGGGTGGTGCGGATTCTTTGTGTTTGTGTTTGCTGGCAAAGGCTTGGGCGGATGTTCAGGGCATTTTATTAACGGCCTTGACCGTAGATCATGGGCTGAGGGCAGAATCAAGCGCCGAAGCCGCACAAGTGGCCGGTTGGATGCAGGCCCATGATATTCCTCACCATATTTTAACGTGGACACACCAAGATGATGTGCATTCCAACATTCAAGCCCGCGCCCGACAAGCTCGTTATGGCTTGATGGCGGATTGGTGCCGAAAATTTGAGGCCAAGGTATTATTCGTGGCTCATCACTTAAATGACCAAGCCGAAACCGTATTGATGCGGTTAAATAAAAGCAGCACGTTGTTTGGCCTTTCGGCGATGTCCGTCATGCGCGACGAACAAGGGGTGGTTTTGTTTCGACCGCTATTGAATATTGATAAAGAACGCTTGGTGGGGACCTTACAAAAACAAGGCCAAAATTGGATCGAAGATCCGTCTAATCAAAATACAGCATTTGAACGGGTGCGCGTGCGGCAATATATGGATACCTTAAACGGTCAAGGCGTTACCGCAAAAAAACTTGTTGGGGCGGCATCTGGAGCCCGTGCGGTCTGTGAAATTATTGATACGGCGGCGAACCGATTAATCACAGAGACGTCTTTGCATGCCAAGCTCGATCAAATGCGATTGCGCATTGAATTGTTAAAGGCGCCGGACGTTATTTTGTCCCGAGCCGTATCGAAACTTTTGATGAAACAAGGTGGCGGCGCTTATCCACCAAGCCCTGGAAAACTTGAACGGTTGGTTAAGTGGCTCAAGTGTTGTGACCTTGGTGCGTGCGATGCACGGACTTTGGCAGGATGTTTGATCCAAATTCGAAAAAATGAAATTCAAATCAAATCAGAATTACCCAGAAAAAAATGTAAAAATAGAGTAGAATGAACACTTTATTGAAATAGATGCTTGGAAATATAACTTTTTTACCTCTAGGCCCTTGCCGATGGCATGCAAAGGCCTTACATCAAATGATAATATTTTCGCCCATTGACTAAGGAAATCGCCTTGAACTTCAGCAAGAACATTGTGTTCTGGATCGTAATTCTCTTTTTGTTGTTTGCTCTGTTTAATCTCTTTCAGGGTCCACACCAGCAGGGCGTTCAGACAACTCTCGCTTATTCCGAATTTATGACCGCCGTAGAACGTGGCGAAGTCCAAGATGTAACCGTCAAAGGCACAAAGTCTGGATCTAATGTTTATGGGCATTTAGCCGACAATCGGACGTTTACGACTTTTGCTCCTGATGATCCGACGTTGGTCGCTAAATTGCGGGAAAACAATGTGCGCATTCAAGGCGCACCTTCGGACGAAGGCAAGCTTTCGTTAATGAGCGTGCTTGTGTCTTGGTTCCCGTTCCTGATTTTGATTGGGGTTTGGGTGTTTTTCTTGCGTCAAATGCAAGGCGGTGGGGCTGGTGGCAAAGCCATGGGTTTTGGTAAATCAAAAGCAAAATTATTGACGGAAAAACAAGGCCGCGTCACCTTCGAAGACGTTGCTGGCATTGATGAAGCCAAGCAAGAGCTTGAAGAAATCGTTGAATTCCTCAAAGACCCTCAAAAATTTCAGCGCCTTGGCGGTCAAATCCCCAAAGGTTGCTTGTTGGTGGGGCCTCCGGGAACAGGTAAAACTTTGCTGGCACGTGCCATAGCGGGGGAAGCCAACGTTCCGTTCTTTACCATTTCCGGTTCTGATTTCGTTGAAATGTTTGTCGGTGTTGGCGCATCACGCGTTCGCGATATGTTTGAACAGGGCAAAAAGAATGCTCCGTGCATTATCTTCATTGATGAAATTGACGCCGTTGGTCGCCATCGTGGTGCGGGTCTTGGCGGTGGTAACGATGAACGTGAACAAACTTTGAACCAATTATTGGTGGAAATGGATGGTTTTGAATCCAACGAAGGCGTGATCTTGATCGCCGCCACCAACCGTCCCGATGTTTTAGACCCAGCCCTGTTGCGTCCTGGTCGTTTTGACCGTCAGGTAACGGTGCCTAACCCTGATATTTTGGGCCGTGAAAAAATTCTTCAAGTACATATGAAAAAAGTGCCATTAGCCCCCGATGTGGTCGCGCGCACCATTGCTCGGGGAACCCCCGGTTTTTCTGGGGCTGATTTAGCTAACTTGGTGAACGAAGCGGCCTTAATTGCGGCCCGTAGCGGCAAACGCGTGGTTACGATGTCTGATTTTGAAGCCGCCAAGGACAAAGTCATGATGGGCGCAGAACGGCGTTCTATGGTGATGACGGATGATGAAAAAAAGCTCACAGCCTATCACGAAGCCGGTCATGCCTTGGTCGGCATTCACATGCCGAAATGTGACCCGCTTCACAAAGTGACAATTATACCTCGTGGTCGAGCCTTGGGCGTGACCATGAACTTACCAGAACGCGATCAATACACGTTTTCCAAAGTTCAATTGGAATCGAAATTGGCAATGATGTTTGGTGGACGGATGGCCGAAGAATTAATCTTTGGTAAGGAAAACATCACCACTGGGGCAGGTAACGATATTCAACAAGCCACGGGTATGGCTCGCCGCATGATTACCGAATTTGGATTTTCGGATGTATTGGGACGGTTACGGTACAACGCCAATGACGAAGAAGTTTTCTTGGGTCATTCGGTTTCGCAAACGCAAAATATGTCCGAAGAAACAGCCAACCTGATTGATCAAGAAACCCGTCGGTTGATTGACGAAGCAGAAGAAAAAGCTCGGACTATTTTGACCAAACACAAAGACGAACTTGAAGCGGTAACCCAAGCGTTGTTGGAATATGAAACCCTGTCTGGAAATGAAGTCAATGACATCATTGCAGGCAAGGGTGTTAACAGACCTGATCCTGATGACACATCGAATGAAGGGGGCACAAAAACATCTGTTCCTCGTTCCGGCAAAAGTGCCGGAAGCGGCAAGGAAAAGGATGATCCCAAACTTGGCGGACATCCTCAACCCGAAGCTTAAAAATTTGATTTTTTTGCAAAACCCCGTTTTATTTGGCGGGGTTTTGTGTCGAGGGGGATCATGAAATTTTTTGCCGGACTATCTTTGGACCGCCCCCGAATTATGGGTATTGTTAATGCGACTCCAGATAGCTTTTCTGATGGTGGAGAAGCTTTCCAAGTCGAAGATGCGGTTAACCGTGGTTTGCAGATGATTTCTGATGGTGCAGATATCATTGATGTTGGGGGCGAAAGCACAAGGCCCGGCGCCAGCCCTGTTGGTATAGATCAAGAAATTCAAAGAATTGTTCCCATCATTGAACGTTTGTCTCAACAAGGCGCGTTGGTATCTGTTGATACGCGACATGCCTTGGTGATGCAGGCGGCCTTGGATGCGGGGGCAAAAATTATTAACGATGTGTCGGCGCTCACAGGCGCGGGGGCATTGGATGTCGTTGCTAAGTCTAAGGCTGACGTTGTGTTGATGCACATGCAAGGCTTGCCCGCCACAATGCAAGACCACCCTAGTTATTTAAATGCGGCGACTCAGGTGTTTGATTATTTAAAAGAACGCGTGGCAGTTTGTAACCAAGCCAGCATTGAAAGCAACAGAATAGCCGTTGATCCAGGCATTGGGTTTGGCAAAACCGTCAAGGACAACTTGCAAATTTTGGCACGCCTTAAAGATTATGATGAACTTGGCTTTCCTGTGTTAATTGGGGTGTCGCGTAAAAGCTTTATCGGGGCCATAACCGATGAGCCCAATGCTAAAAACCGTGTGGCGGGATCATTAGCATCAGCCTTGTGGTCAGTCCAACAGGGCGCGGCTATTTTGCGGGTCCATGATGTCGTTGAAACCAACCAAGCCTTGAAAGTATGGGTAGCTATTAACGAGACAACTAACGAGGCAACGGATACGTAACAAATGTATACTGTATAGTCTAGCCAACGCTCATGGCCAGAACACGGCTGATTTCCGTTAAAGACCGTCCCGATTGAGCTTGCCATGTATTAAAAGATTCTTGCGTGGCTTTTAAGGCTTTTTGAGACGTTGGCGTGTCATCGACAATGCCTTCGGCAACCAGCCGGGCGACGACATCACGCGAAAGGATAAAACCGTCAACGCCCATGAATCTTAGGAAGTAAGGCCCGGTGTTTCCGCCAAGGCGCGATCCGCGTTTTTTGATAAAGGTCAATAATCCCACATAGTCTGAGCTATCCCACCCTGCAAACGCTTTGCCTGCACCGCCAAATTCATCATCAAGTTCTGATACAAAGACCGCGTTTTGTTGAACGGAACGAATTTTGGTGCCGTGCCGAACGATCCGTTTGTCGCTGACCAATCGCCCAAAATCTTCATCATGTAACATGGCGCATTGACCTATATCGAATCCATTAAACACAACTTCAAATCCGGGCCACATGTTTTCCACCACTTTCCAGTTGAAACCGGCCTGAAAAATACATTTAGCCATACAAGCTAACCAACGGTTATCAGGGGTGGCGATCAATTGTGAAGCTGATTTTGGTTTATCCAACAAGTTCTCAAGGGCCTCAATGCCCCCCTTGCGTTTTGCTGAAATTTCAAATATTTCGTCAAATTTTCTCATAGCTCAATTTCTTCATGCATATTAAGGCCGATAAGCGTGGCTCTAGCGATTTGCCATAAATCATCTTCTTGGCTCACCACTTTTGACATCACATTGATGCCAACCAACAGGTTTTGCAGGGATAACCCCAGCACGTACAGGTCCGTTTTTTGATCAATTTCATTTTGGGCGACGGCTTGCTTCAAAAGGCGTTGCATAGCTTCAGTCCGGCCTTTGAAAACTTCATCAAGCATCGTTTTTATTAAATCGTTTGAACGGTAAAGCTCTGAAGTTACTGAATTAATAAGCAGGCATCCTCGACCTTCAACATCTTCGGCTCTGGTTTTGCAAATGTTGCGAAAGGTTTTTGATACAAGGCTTTTTATGGAAGGGCAGGAGTGCGTGTCCAAAAAAGCAACGTCGGGAGAACGACTTAAATAAAGGGCAAGGACTTCATTAAATAAGGATTCGCGTGAACAAAAAGCGTTATAGAAACTTGATCGCGTAATTCCCATTTTTTCAGAAAGGGCCTTCACGGAATTGGGGCTATAGCCGTCTCGCCAAATTTCATTCATGGCAAATTCTATGGCTTCTTGCCGATTGAATTTAGATGGACGTGCCATGTCGGCGGTATTTCCTATGTTTATTTATACATGTATGTACAAAACTAACTCTACATGTTTTATACATACATGAACATAACTAGTTTCGTCAAACCAATAACAGACAAGGATACGATTATGACCGCTTTTTTTGTTGCCACCTCGCACATTAAAGACCCACAGAAATTTGCCGAATACGGTGCCAAAGCCGGATCAACCTTAGCCTCCTTTGGCGGAAAATTGGTGCTACGCGGCAAGGCCGAAGACGCGCTTTCTGGGCATTGCGATCACCATGCCATAGGTATTATACAGTTTTCTAAAATGGACGATCTCAAGGCTTGGTTTAAGGCTCCAGCCTATCAGGCTTTAATCCCGCTTCGAAATGAGGCCGCCGACATGACCTTGGTCACCTATGAAGTTCCGGCATAACGCAAAATCTGGTTTCAGGCGTATTCCATCGTTGGTTACGCTTGAAACCCTTTATGCTTGAAACGCTTGGTAACGAAAATTTACCCTGCTTTAAGAGCCTTTGCTATAAAAGGAACGGTATTCACACTGATGTACACAATCGCGATTTAAGGGCTCTTGTATATATGACACGTAAGTTTTTCGGCACCGATGGCATTCGCGGCACAGCCAATATTCACCCTATGACGTCCATGACAGCGATGAAGGTCGGGCAAGCTGCGGCTTTGCAATTCACCCGCGGCGATCATCGTCATCGTGTGATCATTGGTAAAGACACGCGTTTGTCGGGATACATGTTGGAAAATGCACTGACGTCGGGGTTTTTATCGTGCGGCATGGACGTTATTTTGGTAGGACCCGTGCCAACACCGGCGGTGGCCATGTTAACCCCGTCCTTGCGAGCAGATTTCGGCGTGATGATTTCAGCTTCTCATAATCCTTATGAAGACAATGGCATTAAGTTTTTTGGTCCCGATGGGTTTAAGCTTTCAGATGCAGTAGAAGCCGGAATCGAAGCCCGCATGGCGACAGACATGTCGGCTGATTTGGCGGCCTCATCTGATTTAGGGCGCGCCAAGCGTTTGGATGACGTGGTCGGACGTTATACGGAATATGTCAAAAAAACATTCCCCAAGGGCGTGACTTTGGACGGTTTGAAAATTGTCATCGATTGTGCCAACGGCGCAGCGTACAAGGTTGCCCCAGAAGTTTTATGGGAATTGGGCGCTGATATTGTCACCATTGGCGTTGAACCCAACGGCAAAAATATTAATGACGGTTGTGGTTCGACCGCGACGGACGCCATGCAACAAGCCGTAGTTGTTCATAACGCCGATATTGGCATTGCTTTGGATGGGGATGCTGACCGCGTCTTGATCTCAGACGAAAACGGACAATTGGTTGATGGTGATCAATTGATGGGCTTAATTGCCTCAGATCGCCATGAACGAGGGATGTTGAACGGTGGTTCGGTGATTGCCACCGTGATGTCAAATATGGGGCTTGAAAAATTCCTTGAAGGCCAAGGCTTGGGCTTGGTTCGGACGCCCGTTGGGGATCGTTACGTCGTGGAACAAATGCGCGCTTTGGGATGCAACGTGGGCGGGGAACAATCCGGTCATATTGTGCTTAGTGATTATGGTACCACGGGCGATGGCTTGGTTGCGGCTTTGCAAGTGTTGGCGGCATTGGCCGCAAGCGATCAACCCGCGTCCAAGTTGTGTCGTCAGTTTGAACCCTTTCCGCAATTGTTGAAAAATGTACGTTACAGCGGCACTTCGCCCATGGATTCGAACGAAGTCAAACAAGCCATTGTTGAAGCCGAAGAACGCTTTGCTGGTAATGGCCGATTATTGATCAGAAAATCCGGCACCGAACCTTTGATCCGTGTGATGGCCGAAAGCGAAGACGCAAGCTTGGTCAATGACGTGGTTACTGAATTGGCAGATATCATTGAACGTGTTGCGAAGGCTTCATGAACGGGCGTGTCCTAATCATTGCCGGATCCGATAGCGGTGGCGGGGCCGGAATTCAGGCCGATCTGAAAACGGTCACGGCTTTGGATGGTTTTGCCATGACGGCAATCACGGCTCTGACCGCACAAAACACCCAAGGCGTTCAAGGTGTTTTTGATGTTCCAGAAGATTTTATTCAGCATCAAATCAAAGTCGTCCTCAGCGATATAGGGGCAGATGCTATCAAAATAGGCATGTTGCACCGTGCCAGCGTGATTCACGCCGTTGCGGATGTATTGGAAAGCTTTGATTTGAATGTGCCGTTGGTGCTTGATCCGGTGATGATCGCCAAAGGCGGGCATGCGTTATTGGAACCAGATGCTTTGCAAGCGATGAAAGACCGACTGTTCCCAAAGGCGGTCTTGATTACCCCCAACATTCCCGAGGCCGAAGCCTTAAGTGGCCTTAATATTAATGGGCTAGGCGATTATGAGCGCGTGGCTGAAACAATGGCTAAGGAGGGCGATGTGTCCATTTTGATCAAAGGGGGGCATGCGGTGGGCGATCTGGTTGTCGATATGTTGTGGCAACGGGGGGCACCTATAATCAACTTTGAAAGTGCGCGCATTGACAGTCGCCACACCCACGGTACAGGATGCACATTGGCATCGGCTATTGCTTGTGGTTTGGCCCAAGGTTTAAGCTTGGTTTCGTCCATTGACCGGGCTCGGGCTTATGTGTGGCAAGCTATACAATCCGCCCCCGGTTATGGTCAAGGGCATGGCCCATTAAATCACGCCCATACGGTCAAAAAATTCCCCTAAATCACCATATTATCCAGGCGGTTAAAGCCAGATATAGGTTTGGAGATTAAGACATCTCGTACGCTTTCAAGGGCACGTTGTAAAAGCGCGCGCGTTGGAGGGCTGCCCAAACACAACCGTAAACCACGGGGCACGGCGGCTTGGCTGGTGATGAAAGATTCAGGCCCAGCCAAAATGATCCCTTTGGCTTTCAATTCACGCATGGTGTCATTGGTATGATGACCATCTGGTAACCGCAACCATGCATGAAGACATTCCGGCTGGGACGTAAAATCAAAACCTTCAAGGATTTTGTCGGCCATTTTATTACGGGCGATGGCTTCTTCTTGGTGCCAAGTAATGATGCGTTGGGCATCCCCAGACATGATCCATCGCGCGGCAATTTCACCCATCAAAGGGGGGATCATCCAACCTGTAATCTGAACCGCTTGCGTCAGGGCTGAAAACAAAGATTGCGGGGTTTTCATGCATCCCACACGCAACCCCGGTGAAATGCTTTTGGCAAAGCCATTGATATAAATCGTATGATCGGGAATCAATTCGACTAAAGGGATGTTGCGGCTTTGTGGCTGAAAGCCGTAAACATCGTCTTCTAACACAATCAAATGATGACGTGTAACGACGTCTGCTATGGCCCTAAGGCGTCCATCGTTCATGGTCGTGGACGATGGGTTTTGCATGATGGGCATTAAATAAACGACACGAGCGCCGGTTTCGCGCACGGCGGCTTCAAGTGAATCGGGGCGCATGCCATGTTCGTCCATCATAACGGGACGAACCCGCACACCCAAATGCGATGCCAAAGCCGTCATGCCGGGATAGGTCAAATTTTCGGTTAACAAAACATCGCCAGATTTCAATAACCCAAGAGCACAGGCCGCCATGGCGTGTTGGGCGCCGCTGGTGAGGATGATGTCGTCACCCGTCGCATTCATGCCAAGGGTTGATAACAATGAGGCCATTGCGGTGCGGTGATGCATTAGGCCGGGGGCTGGATTGTATTGAGTTAACACAGACAAGCCTTCGGCGGTGGACAATTCACCCAAGGTTTGGGCCAAAAGGGTGACTTCGGGACCCGGCGTTGGGCGATTCATCGAAATGTCAATTTCGCCAGTATTCGGTAAGTCTAACGTGGAACGGGCATCGTTTCTGCGCAACGGTTCACGTGTTGCGACTTCAAGGGGGGTGGGGAAGACTTGGTTGCGGCGGGTATTATCTTGGACATAAGTGCCGCTGCCAACGCGCCCACCCGCAACACCTTTGCGTTGCAGTTCGCCATAGGCCCGCGTGATGGTGCCGACCGTGACGCCCAAGCGATAGGCCAAATCTCGATGGGTCGGAAGTTTCGTGCCAACTTTCAAGCGGTTTTCGTGAATGTCATGGGTGATGGCATTGGCGATGGCCCTGTATTTGGGGCCGGTGTGTTCATTTATGTCAGGTGTGTAAATTGTCATGGTGACAATAATCGCATTGACCCCTAATTGTGTCAAGGTTAATGTCTAATTGTACTGTTTTAAAGAGAGGTAGGTGGATTATGGTTGAAAAATGTACCCATACAATTGATGAGAGCCTTCTAGCTGCAAAAACCACAATGTCATGGTATGACTGGTTATCTGCTGGAAAATCGTTGTTTGTCGGCGATTTAAAGAAAATAGGGACATTCGTAAGGTTGTCCAATAAGCGTATGTCCACGCGTCATCAATTGTCTCAATTAAATGCGGACGTGTTGAATGACGTTGGTCTGACCAAAGAACAGGTCCAAGCCGAAATTAAAAAGCCGTTCTGGAAAGAATAATCATGGCGCAAGCACATGTTGAACAGTGGCGGATCAATTCAAATTTCGCACCCTATATTGCCGCTGGTGTTGCCATTTTAATTTGGGGCGCAACTCCGGCGGCAACGCGATTTGCTGTGATGGATATGGACCCGCTTGCGGCGGGCGTTATGCGCACGTTGGTGGCGGGGGCTTTGGCTGTGCCTTTTATGTTCAACGCCAAAATAAAAAGACCCCACGGTCATCGTCAATGGTTTGCTTTGCTGGTGACGTCGTTGTGTGGGTTTGTTGGTTTTACGTTGTTGTTCAGCCTTGGTGTCAAAATGACATCAGCGTCCCACAGCGCGTTGATGAACGCGGCGGTTCCGTTGTTTTCGGGATTGTTTGGGGTGATCGCAATCCGAAAAGCACCTCATGCAAAATGGTTTTTGGGCATGGCAGTGTCTTTTGCGGGTGTGGTGTATTTGATTTTATCAAAGGTAAATGGTGGTGCGACGCCAAGCTTGACGGGTGATTTGCTGTGTTTAATGTCGTCAATGTTGGTGGGGTTAGGGTACGTTTCGGGAAGCCGCCTGTCGGCCCATATTGGTACGTTATCCGTGACCGTTTGGGGCGTTTTCGTTGCCAGCTTGATCCAGTTGCCGTTGATTTTTGTGCTGTGGGATGTTCAAGACGTGTTGGCGGTCAGCCCGACCGGATGGGCCGCAATCGGCTTTTTATCTTTGGGGGCGACTTTGATCGCCTATGTTGCTTGGTATTGGGGATTGGCAAAGGGCGGTGTTGTACGTATCGCGCCCATGCAATTTTTAATGCCGATCATCAGCTTATCCCTTGCGGTAAGTGTGTTTGGAGAATCATTGACCGTTTCTTTGATGCTTGCGGCTGTGATGATTGTGGTGGGCGTGGCATTATCCAGGAAAGGTTAAGTTTACATTTAAGTGTAAGGGCAAAATATGACTGAATATGAAAAAACACCACGTACCACGTTAAAACGCGCCCACAAAAGAGGCCAGTATGATCGCAAAACGGTTCACGCCATTATTGACGAGGCTTTGGTTTGTCACGTCGCCGTATCAACCGCGTCCGGCATTATGAACATTCCATCTTCGCACTGGCGCATTGACGATACGTTGTATATTCACGGTGCGGCTAAGGGGGCTTCTATTTTGGCGCTTGAACAAGGCAATGATGCGTGTATCGCCATATCATTATTGGATGGGGCGGTGTTTGCGCGTTCGGTATTTTCCCATTCTGTGAACTTTCGGTCGGTTTTGATTTATGCCCAAGGGCGCGCCGTTGAAGATCCAGAAAAGATAAATATCCTAAAGGCGTTTATTGAAAAATATGCCCAAGGTCGATGGGATAAAGTGCGTCCACCAGCCCCACAAGAATTAAAAGCGACTAAAATTATTGCGTTTGATTTAAAGGAAGTTTCCGCAAAGATAAGGTCAGCTCCACCCGACGATAGCGATCTTGAATGGGATGTTTGGGCGGGCGTCGTTCCCTTGGCTTTAACGCGGCAAAATGAACAAGAATGCCAACACAGCAAAATAAGCCATCCTGTTTCAGATGGATTATTGCCGCACATCAACAAAAGAGAGAACAAGTAAATGGATGACGGAATGTTAAATGCGACAATCGCCGAGCTTGATGCTTCGCGGGCCATCGTCTATCGCCATATGAATTCAACGCCCGCTTATAATTGGCCTTTGCTAGGCAAGCGCACAGGGTGCGATGTGTGGGTGAAACATGAAAACCATACCCCCGTTGGGGCTTTTAAAGTGCGTGGCGGTTTGGTTTATCTTTCCGGCTTAAAAGCCACGCAGCCTGACTTAAAAGGTGTCATTTCGGCAACCCGTGGAAATCATGGGCAAAGTTTGGCCTTTGCCGCCGCCAAGGTTGGCTTGAAAGCCGTGATCGTCGTTCCGCACGGCAATAGCTTGGAAAAAAATGCAGCGATCAAAGCCTTGGGGGCTGAGCTGATTGTTCATGGAAAAGATTTTCAAGAAGCCTTGGAATTTACGCAAAAATTGGCCCAAGAACGGGATCTTTTTATGATTGGCCCGTTTGAAAAACCATTGATGCGCGGTGTGGCGACTTATGCTTTGGAATTTTTCGAACAAGTGAAAAATTTAGATACCATTTACGTCCCCATTGGCATGGGGTCGGGTATTTGTGGTTTGATCACAGTGCGCGATGCTTTGAATTTAGATACTGAAATTGTTGGAGTGGTGGCAAGCAATGCCCCGGCTTATGCGTTGTCTTTTGCAAAAGGCGAAGTTGTTACGACCGAAACGGCCAATACCCTTGCCGATGGTGTGGCGTGTCGCGTGCCAAGCGTTGAGGCTTTGGAAATCATCAAGCATGGAGCCGCACGCGTTGTTCAAGTCAGCGAAGATGAAATCTTAGGGGCCATCGGCGCATATTTTACCGATACCCATAACCTTGCCGAAGGGGCCGCTGCGACGCCCTTAGCGGGATTGTTGCAAGAAAAAGAAATTCAATCGGGCAAACGGGTGGGGTTAATCTTATCGGGCGGCAACGTGGACCGAGAAACGCTGGCCCTTGCCCTGACAAAATTGGAAACATCACATGACTGAAGAACTATTTCGCGAAGATAGCTATTTGAAACATTGCACCGCCACCGTAATCAACGTAACGGACCAAGGCATCATCCTTGATAAATCGGTTTTTTACCCCACCGGCGGTGGTCAGCCAGGTGATCAGGGAATTATGACGTTTTCAGGCAACGCATTGGCTATTACTGATACCCAAAAAAACGACAATGGCATTGTCCATGTTTGTGGTGAAGACACCCCCCGCCCCAACATTGGCGATCAAGTGCGTGTAGATCTTGATTGGGACCGGCGTCACAAACACATGCGGATGCACACGGCCTTGCATTTATTATGTGCCTTGGTCAAAGGGGACGTAAACGGAGGGCAGATTGGCGAAAGCAAAAGCCGCTTGGATTTCAATATCCCTGAAAACCCTGACAAAGCGGACTTGGCTGAGGCATTAAATAGATTGATAACCGAAAACCATCCGATCAATCAAAGTTGGATTTCAGACGAAGAGCTTGATGCCAAGCCCGATTTAGTGCGCACCATGTCGGTAAAACCACCGCGCGGTTCCGGTCGTATCCGTATCATCGATGTTGAAAATGTTGATTTGCAACCGTGCGGAGGCACTCACGTCAAATCAACCGGTGAAATAGGTGCTGTGCGCATCGGTAAGATTGAAAACAAGGGCAAACAAAATCGCCGTATCAACATCTTGTTCGACGAAGGGTGAGCCTAACGATGATTGATTTGTATCAAGTTGATGCCTTTGCTACGGACATTTTTAAGGGAAACCCCGCCGCCGTTTGTCCTTTGGAAACGTGGCTTAGTGATGACATTATGCAAGCGATTGCAGACGAAAACAACTTGTCGGAAACGGCCTTTTTTGTCCCTTATGATGGCGATGATGCGGACTTTCATCTGCGTTGGTTTACGCCCACAGCCGAGATTGATTTGTGCGGACATGCGACCCTGGCTACGTCTTGGGTTATTTTTAATGAATGGGAATGGGCAAAAGACACCGTGCGATTTTCAAGCCGCAGCGGGGTGTTGACGGTGAAGCGCGGTGATTACGGCTTGCTGGCCATGGATTTACCAGCCTGTACCCTTAAACCAGCCGTGCATCCGGACGAATTACAAATGGCCCTTGGCGGCTCGGCGTTGGATTTTTGCACCGCTTCAAATGATATGCGTTTGGCTGTGTTAGCCTCAAGCCAAGCCGTGCGGGATTTAAAACCTCATTTGGGGGCGGTGAAACAGATGGGCACCTTTGGCCTAATTGTAACAGCCAAAGGTGAAAATGGTGTCGATTTTGTCTCTCGATTTTTTTCGCCACAATTTGGCATCGCCGAAGATCCCGTTACCGGGGCCGCCCACACGGTATTAGCTCCGTATTGGGGAAAGCGCTTAAAGAAAGAGGAACTTGTCGCCCAGCAAATCTCAAAACGTGGTGGTGAAGTGCTTTGTCATTTGCAAGGCGATCGGATCAAGCTATCGGGTAGGGCCGTTTTGTATATGAAAGGAGAAATTTATCTGTAAGCTAAAAAAAGTCATTCAGCACAAGTTCAGATGGCTGGTCTCATAATTTTAGCTATGATATGGTTTCTTCAATGTTCATAAATTGAGGCTGATAAAATGAAAAAACGGATTGTTGCCACACTATTTAGTATGACTTTGGTCGGATCATTGGCCACACAAGCGAATGCAGCGGGTGAATATTTGGGCGGTAATTCTCATGTTCAATTGAACCATATTATGGCGTCTGTTCAAAAACCGGGAAGTATTTTGCCGGGCATCGTACCTTTGGTGCCAACGTTGACGGTCCCCAAGGCAGGTGATGTTGCTTTTGTTTGTCAACGAGCACCACGGGCGGCTGAAGCTTTGCTTCAATATTTCCAAGATAACCCAGCCCCCTTAAACAGGCGCCGCCATGTTGATACAGATGCTTTGGACAAAAACCGTAAACTGGTTGCTGCGTATGTTAACCGTGCCCTTGGACGGGCTGCGGTCAGCGAAGTCTTCGTCAGCGAGTCTGGCCCCAAAATGGCCAAGGGTACGGCCGCTAGAATGCCATTTGCTAAAATTCAAGGTTGTTCAAGAGTTTTGGCAGAATTCGAAGCCCGCATGAAGAAGCTATTGGAATCTGAGAAAAAGAAATAGAAAATTTATTTTCCTTCTGCTTTCGAAAGAAACCATTAAGACTCACGCGCTAACATCTACTATATTTAGTATGAAACGATTCTTTAGCTCTAAATCACTGGCTAGTCTTGTGGTGGCTGAAAGAAGGGGATGTTAAGTGTACCGCACCTATTTGCGTATTGCCGCGATTGTTGGCTTGATGAGTGGGCTTTCAGCATGTGCTGCTATCCAAGAAAGTAGATTGTTACAGCCTGATTTTTGGGGCCTTAATGGACCAAAGGTTAACGACAAAGCCGAACTTGGCCTTGGTGAACTGGCCAAGGGCGATACTGTATTGGCGCTGTCACATTTTCAAAATGCCTTGAAAGTAAATCCAAACGACGTTCAGGCCTTGTACGGGTTGGCGGTTCTTTATCAAAATTCTGGACAGCCGACACACGCGCAACAACTTTACGAACAAATTTTGGCTCTTAACCCAGCCCCCGTTGATGAAATTTTGATTTGGGCCGATAGCCAAACCCATCCTATTGTTGATATTGCTCAGGTTAACCTCCAGCTATTGAAAAGCGGCGGCATGGTGCCGCCCGTCGGCGCAAAATTGCCTGCTCGACAGCCCTCACCGTCTTCGATGGCCCCTGTGCCTGTGCAACCCGTTATACGTATGCAACCACAACAACCCATGCAAGCGGGCGGTTCATTCTATCGGCCACAAACGGCGCAACAACCCATGTCTCAAACCATGGCCCAACCTATGGCTCAGCCCGTCTTTAAAGAAACCGATCTGCACATTGTCGCTCGCTTTAAAACCATGCGGGCTTTGTTGGAACAAGGCCTGATTACCCAAGAAGAATTCGTGACGCGCCGCAAAGTCAATGTTGGGGCTTTGTTGCCCTTAACATCCGCACCACCCTCATCGGGAATGGACCGTTCGGTTCCTCCTGTTGAACAAGTTTCCGGGCGCCTGCGCGCCATCGGTCGAGCCCTTGAAATGCGGGCCTTGTCGCCATCGCAACACACCGCCGAACGTAGCATGATTTTGGATGCATTGATGCCAGCAAACCCATCATCAGTGGCAAACCCAGCCCCGCCACCCAAAGGTTTGATGGAAGCCGCCGATGAAGTCAGAAGGCTAGAATTGTTAAAAGCGGCAGATTTAATCACGTCAGATGAATACTCCAAGGAACGTGCCGCGATTGAAGCTTTCATGCAACCACGCCCGACAACGTCAAGCCTCCAGAAAAGTAAACCAACAGGTAACACTGGCAAGGCCCAGGTCAATTTATCAGGCTTCCAGCCCGCCATCCACCTCGCGTCCTTTCGTCAGCAAAAAGCAGCGACCCGGGGATGGCGCCTGCTGAAAAAGAAATTCAGATCACTGTTGGGTGGTTTGAAAAGTAGCATAGAACGCGTTGATCTCGGGGGTGGAAAGGGCGTATTTTATCGCTTGAAAGCAGGACCTTTACCCAGCAATGCGGCAGCGAAAGATGCTTGTCGAAAGCTTAAATCCAAACGACAATATTGTGATCCGACGACCATAAACTTTGGTTGAAATTCACACGGCATAAAAAAACGGCGCTTTAAAACAAAGCGCCGTTTTTTTGCATAAACATATATTCATTAATTCATTGGTGGTGCCAGAGTTGGTGCCATAGTTGGTGTCATGGGCGCTGGTGTTCTTTGTCCGGTTTGCAACCGGCCTCTTGGCGATATGGTTAACGTGACCTTTGTGCCGCCAAGGGTACCTTTTTCAAGTTGAATAGAAAGGACGCGGTTTTGGCGCTCATACGTGAGGACACTAACGGGGGCTCGTACAGACGTAATCACGGCCCAATTAAACCCAGGAAGCTCTTGCTTGTAAAAATCAAACATTGCATTGGGGTCATGACGGGCATCCAAGCCTAATTGACCATACCAGCTTTCGCCACCACCAAAAACAATGGTTCTTGCCATATCCATATCAGCTCCCGAAGGAACGGGAATGTCGGGAAAACGGTTAAAAGATTTTTGCTGGGTGGCCGATTGAGTGTCGCTGGGTGGTGTCGCACGACTTTGACCTTGTGTCTCAATGGACGTGGTGTTCGGCGAAAGCCCCGACACTTGCGTACAGGCTCCTACGAACAAGGAAACAGCAGTGGCGATGATCAGATTCGAATGTTTTGGCTTTGCCATAATGATAAGGTCCTTAAATGTGCAACAGTTTGGTAATGTTTAGGCCATCTTACGTTAAAGAAAGATGAAAATGTATCCACAGGCAGTATTCTTGTATTTTGAAGTATATGCTCGTATACTCAGCGGTTCTGTGCACATGAATTTGCGCTACGGAGCGTTAAAATCCATTTAATTTATTTTTTTGAATTTAATGGTTTGACAAACGCATCAGGTGGGCCTAAAACCCGGCCTGTCGCGACGAACTAAGATTTCGTTTTTACGGGATTTAAGTTGGTCGCGGTTTTTTGTCCCTAGGCCCTTGTTTACGGGTTTATTATTTTAGGGATG